>Ga0265297_10002980_pt1 | contig 32166 bp, 35 predicted proteins | sample Munlanlwell13791_FD_192502 | JGI IMG/M metagenome (GOLD analysis project Ga0265297, IMG submission 192502) | Leachate microbial communities from a municipal landfill in Southern Ontario, Canada - Leachate well 137-91 | ecosystem: Engineered > Solid waste > Landfill > Unclassified | place...
TTTTGGAAGCGGTCATATCGGAAGCAAACTACATAAAAGAGTTCAAGCCGAAATACAATGTCGAAGGAAAGGATGACAAGAGCTGGAACTTCTTCGTTTTGACCAAGGATGAATTTCCAAGATTGCTGGCCGTGAGGGAAAAGAACCTGAAAAAAGACGAATATTCATATGTCTTCGGGCCGTACGCGGAGATTAAGACTGCCCAGATATTGAAGCTGCTCCATTCCCTTTTTAAGGTTTCGAGATGTTCTCCGAACCAGAAAAAGCATTGTTTCGATTATCAGATAGGGAATTGTCTCGGAGCGTGCGTCGGGGAAATAGGAAAGAAGGAATACAGGGATAAGGTTGTAAAGCCCCTTGTCTTATTCCTCAAAGGAAAAAAGAAAAATATAATTTCTTCTTTCAGGAAGAAGATGAAGGAAGCGGCGGCCCGGGAAGATTTTGAAGAAGCGGGGAGATTGAGGAATCAGATATTTTCCCTGGAGAAGATTAGGGACTTCGCCTTGCTCGACAAGAGCTTTCTGGAGGATGGTGCTGCTCGAGATTCTATCAAGAGGATAGAAGGATACGATATTTCCAACCTGGGGAACGAAGCGATGGTCGGAAGCATGGTCGTTTTCGACGACAAGGGCCCGGTCAAGAGCGAATACAAGAAGTTCAGGATAAAGGGGGTGGCGGGACAGAGCGACGTCGACTGCCTCAAGGAGGTTCTGTCTAGAAGGATGGGGCATCCGGAGTGGCCGTATCCCGATTTGGTTCTGGTGGACGGAGGAAAGCCCCAGGTCAGCGCTGCGAAGAAAGTTTTGGGAGGAAAAATCCCGGTGGTAGGGATAGCCAAGGGACCGGAAAGGAAGAAGAACGAATTCTTCTTCGACGAGAAGGGAAAACTTCTGGTTAAAGAGAGGGAAGGACTGTTGATCCGAGTGAGAGACGAAGCCCACCGTTTCGCAATCAATTACCAAAGGGCCGTCAAAAGGAAAAACCTTGTTTAATCGGCGGAGAAATGATAATGTTAAGGGGAGATAAAGATTAAAAATATGAAAAAATTCAACATAAACTTTAAACCGAACTTCAAATCAAAGAGAACCTGGATCGTCCTCGTATTGGCCGTCGTCTTGGTCATCGTCGGATTTTCCATGTTCGGGACCAAGAAGGCCTCCAAATACGAGACGGCCAAGGTGGAAAGAGGTAATCTCGTCCAGACGGTCGATGCTACGGGAAACATAGAGTCGTCGAACGATCTTTCTCTGCATTTTGACGGAATGGGAATAGTCGAGAATGTCAGGGTCAAGGAGGGGGACGAGGTCAGGGCGGGGCAGTGGCTGGCCAACCTTTCGATGCTGCAATTAAATGCGGCGGTGGCCCAGGCCCAGGCCTCTCTCGACCAGAAGCTGGCCGGAGCGACGGCGGAACAGATCGCCGTTTCGGAAAAACAGGTCGAGTCGGCGGAAATATCTCTGGACAAAGCTGAAGACACTCTTTCCGACACGACTTCCCTGGCCGAGCAGAATCTTTCGGCCAAATACAATTACGCTCTTACCGTTTTGGACGATTCCTACATCAAGATGTATAACGCGTATATCGCCGTCAAGAACCTCCAGACGACTTATTTTACCGGATACGACCAGGAGAGCCTGAGCGTCAGAACCAATCTGGATTATAATATCGAGAGACAGAAGGATTCCGCCAAGGTTGCGATAGATATGGCCAAGGACACTAAGAAAAGCGGAGACATAGAGGCGGCGGTTCTCCAGGTGAAAAGTTCTTTGGGATATATCCTTTCCGGCCTGACCGCCGTAAGGGTTTCCTGCGACGGGGTTGCGTACAAGAACGTAGTCACTTCGACCGAGAAGACTTCTCTGGACAGCCAGAAGGCGTATATAAGCACGGCCCAGACGACCGTTTCCGGACTGGACAGCGATATTTCCATACTGAAGACTCAGAACGATACCAATATCAAATCGGCCCAGGCGGCCGTCGATTCGGCCAAAGCCAATCTGGAATTGCAGCAGGCCAATTACGATTCCCTGGTCGCCAAGCCGAGGGATATAGACATTGCCTATTATCAGGCTGTTCTGGACCAGGCTGTTGCCAACAGGAACAAGGCCATAATCTATGCTCCCATAGACGGGGTCGTGACCAAAGTCAACAAGAAAAAAGGGGAATTGATCAGCTCCTCCGAAGCGATGATAGAATTGCTGTCCCCCCACTATGAAATAAAGGTTGATGTTCCCGAAACGGACGTGGTCAAGGTGAAGGTCGGGGATGAAGCCGAAATCACCCTTGATGCCTTGGGATCCGACGTCAAATTCAAAGGCAAGGTACTGACCGTCGATCCGGCTTCGACGGAGATCCAGGACGTTGTATACTACAAAGTGAAAGTCGCCATCGATGACGAAGGCAAGGAATCCATCAAGCCCGGAATGACCGCCGATGTCTTGGTTGATACCGACAGGAGAGACAATGTCGTTTTCGTCTCTTCGAGAGCCATTCTGACCAGGACCGGAACTGACGAGAAATACGTCAGGGTCCTGAAAGACGGAGCAGTCGAAGAAAGGACTATCAAGATGGGGCTCAAAGCCGATGACGGCAAGGTTGAAGTTTTGTCGGGCCTGAGCGAAGGAGAAGAGATTGTTTTAAGGGAGATAAAATAGCATGCTCATAAGCGTAAAAGACCTGAAAAAGGATTACTATAATGATGAAGTCGTCACTCCCGTTCTGAAGGGGGTGACTTTTGACATCAAGAAAGGGGAATTCGTTTCCATCATGGGTCCGTCCGGTTCGGGAAAGTCGACCCTGATGCATATTTTGAGCTTCCTGGACAAGCCGACCGGAGGAAAGTATCTTTTCGAAGACAGGGATGTTTCGGAGTTGTCCGACGACGAACTGGCCGAAATGAGGAGCAAGAAAGTGGGATTCATTTTCCAATCGTTCAATCTTTTGAACCGTTCTTCGGTCTTGGAAAACGTCATCCTTCCCCTCGTCTATACCGATATTCCCGCGAATGAGAGGGTAAGAAAGGCTAAAGATTTATTAGAGCAGGTCGGATTAAGCCACCGACTCGAGTATTCTCCGGGCAAACTTTCGGGAGGAGAAAAGCAGAGGGTGGCCATAGCGAGGGCGCTGGTCAACGATCCCGAAGTAATCTTCGCCGACGAGCCGACAGGAAACCTTGATTCCAAGTCCGGAGCCCAGGTAATGAAGATCCTTCAGGATCTGAATGACAAGGGGCACACGATAATCCTCGTCACTCATGAGAAATCAACGGCCGAGCATGCCGGAAGGATAATCCGCATCAAGGACGGGAGCATTCTCGACGACTGCAAGGTTGATTGCAGGGTCATCGCCGGGAACGAAGAAGAACTCAGAAAATAATATGGACGTATTCGAATCGATACAAAACGCAGGGAGGATGATCGTCCGCAACAAGATCCGTTCTTTTTTGACCATGCTGGGGATAATCATCGGGATCACCGCCGTGATCATAGTTTTGTCCGTTGGCGAAAGCGTCGAGGGGCTGATTTTGAACGAAGTCAAAAGCATGGGTTCGAATCTTATCGGGATATTGCCCGGACACGCTGATGAGAGCGGCCCGCCCACTTCGGCTTTCGGAGTGGTCATCACCACTCTCAAGTATGAAGACGGGGACGCCATACTCAAATCCAATTACCCCCACATCGAATCGTTGGCCATGTATGTTTCGGGGAGCGATATAATTTCTCTGAATGACAAGAAGGTGAGCGCTACTTTTTACGGCACCACGGCCAGCTATCCCGACGTCCAGAGTTCGACCGTGGAGAGGGGAAGATTCTTCACCAAAGACGAGGAGCTGAGCAACGCCAAGGTGGTCGTATTGGGAAATACGGTGGCTAAGGACCTTTTCGGGGACCAGGATCCTTTGGGCATGAAGCTGAAGATAAAGAAGGCCAACTTCACGGTCATCGGGATTTTAAAATCCAAGGGAGGGAGCCTGATGCAGAACGAAGACACCAATCTTTTCGTTCCGGTAAAGACGGCTCAGAATATACTTTTGGGGATAAACCATCTGGGGTTCATCAGGATTAAGGTGGACAAGCCGGAGAACATCGATGGAACCATGGAATACGTCAGGGGTGTTCTGCGCGACAGGCACGACATAGACGATCCTTCCGAAGATGATTTCAGCGTCAGATCAACCGCTCAGGCTTTGGAAACCATCGGGAGCATCACCACCGCTTTGAGGTTTTTTCTGGCAGCGATAGCCGCGATATCATTAATTGTGGGAGGCTTCGGCATCATGAACATCATGTTGGCGACGGTCCAGGAGAGGACCAAGGAGATAGGATTAAGGAAGGCGATCGGGGCCAAGAGCGCAGACATCGTCAGGCAGTTCTTAATCGAAGCAGCGACAATTACTTTCATTTCTGGGTTGATAGGAATAGTTGTCGGTTCTTTGATTCTCGTCATGATATCGGTTGTAGTCAATGCTCTCGGATACAGTTGGGAATTGATAATCTCACCCATATCCGTTTTCCTTGGGTGCTTGGTTTCGATAAGCATAGGACTGATTTTCGGGATAGCTCCGGCCAGGAAGGCCGCTCTGCTTCATCCAATCGAATCTTTAAGGTATGAATAAGATAATTTTGCAAATCCAATCAGCATTCGAAAGCCTGATGCGGCAGAAGTCCCGCACGGTTTTGACTATCATTGCCGTAGCAATAGGGATCGCTTCGCTGATTATCATGATCGCCGCCGGAAACGGACTCAGGGGAATGGTTTTAAAAGAACTTGAAGTGTACGGGTCGGACATGATAAACATCGAGGTCCGGGTTCCGGGCAAGGGTTCTGCGGGGAGCGGAGCGAGTTTCGCTTCGGGCACCACCATCACCACTTTCAAGAACAAAGACGTGGACGAGATAAGGAAGCTCGACAGCATACAAACCCTTTACACCTATGTCACCGGACAGGAAGTGGTTAAATACCAGGGAGAAGCCAAGCCGGTTATGGTTTTCGGATACGGAGCCGATGCTCCTCTGATTGAAAAACTTCCCATTGCCACAGGCAGATTTTATTCTTCGGATGAGGAGAATTCCCTGTCTCCGGTCATAGTTCTGGGGAGCAAGATAAAGACGGATTTGTTCAATGATGACGACGCGGTGGGCAAAGCCGTATATGTCCGGGGCAAACCATTCAAGGTGGTCGGAGTTTTAGATGAGAGAGGGGCGTCTTTCGGCTTCAATATGGACGATATGGCGTATATTCCCACTTTGACCATGCAGAAGAAGCTCTTGGGGACCGATTATGTCATTGGGGTTTCGGTCAAGGCAAAAGATCCTGACAGGATACCGGAGATTAAGGAAGAATTGATCGCCCTTATGAGGGACTTGCATGACAGCGACGGGCCGGACGAAGATGATTTTGAAGTTATGACCATGGCCGACGCCCAGAATATGATGGATACCGTCTTGTCGGCCATAACGATGCTTTTGGCGGTCATCGCCGCCGTGTCATTGGTCGTGGGCGGAGTGGGTATAACCAACATCATGTATGTATCGGTCATAGAAAGGACGTTCGAGGTCGGATTGAGGAGGGCGGTCGGAGCCAAAAAGAAGGATATCCTCTGGCAGTTCCTGTTTGAAGCGGGAATACTGACCTTCTTAGGGGGTATATTCGGGGTGGCTATCGGCGCCCTGGTCGCTTTCATTGTTTATTTAGTCGCCGTATCTTTCGGAATCAGCTGGACATATGCTGTTTCTCCGCTGTCAATCATCCTTTCCCTGTTTTTTTCCGCTTTCATAGGGATGTTCTTCGGAGTTTATCCTGCCCAGAAGGCGGCTAACATGGATCCCATCAACGCCTTGAGGCAGGAATGATTGACAAAACATTTTAGGGCGGGTATCATTTTCTCTGGTTGTTTAAATGATCGAGATCAACCGGAATTCCAAGATTGGGGAAATCATGTCCCTGATCGGGAGCTCGTATTTCGGGCTTTGCAACGACTACGACAAAGAAGTTGCCGCATGGGTGAAAGAGAACTGCCGCGATTTTGATTATCGCGCCAAGAGAATCCTCAAAAAGTTGTTGAAGATCTGCCCCAGAGGCAAAGAGATGTCTCCGACTATCCTGGTAATTTTGGGGCTGATAATCAGCAAGCCGAGGAGGTTCACGGGCAAAGACGATTTCGCCTACAGGGCCGTTTTCGGACTTAAAGGAAGGGTTCCCGAGGTCTGGGAAGAATTCTTAAAGAATTCCGAGGAGGTCAACAGGTACGAGGATTGGAAACGGCTGGCGAAGGACTTCGGGTATTACGGTCACAGAGATTACTGGGACCTGAAACATTATGACTATGTCATGAAGATGCTCGAAAAAACAGCTGGCCAGAAAAATTAATTTTTTGGCCGGTTTTTATTTTACGAGATACAGCAATCCGACGGCTATGAAGATGAGGGCGATGACGATTTTGGTCGTAGCCTCTTTCTGCTCCAGCTTGGAGAGGACTGCTTTGCCTTTTTCGGGGCTGAAATAAAGAACGAGCGATGACGCCATTATTATGGAGCTGGCTCCCAATCCGAACATCACGGGAGGGAGAATGCTGAAAGCATGTGTCGCCGTCAAATGAACGAACATCCCGAAGAAGATGGCTGCGCTGTGAGGGCAGAAGCCGAGTGAAAAAAGAAGTCCCCAGAGAAATGATCCGAAGAAAGTCTTGTTCTTCGGTTTTTTGTCATGCTCGTGTTCGCAGCAGTGTTTCTCTGTCCTGAGGCTGAATAGTCCGAAGACGATCAGAGCCGCTCCTATAATCACTTCTCCTTTTCCTTGGAAAAGAGAAAGGTCGATTCTGGAAAATCCCAGGGATATTATCAAAAGGAGGGAGGTATAGGCAGTAATCCTGCCCAGGGTGTAGGAAAGAGCGTGGAGTATCGTTTTCTTGAAATCTCTGGCCTCTCTGACTATATAAGAAAGGATGGCGAAATCGCCGCTCAAAGGGCAGATGTCGAAGTTGATGATCAGGCCCATAAGAAAAGATGAAATGAGTATGAAATCAGTGGTCATAAAGAAATCTTATCACTCCTTTGTCAAACTTTCAATTTAGAGGTAAAATGGAAGCATGAAAACCCTGATTATCTACACTTCTAAGCATAACGGCAATACCAAAAAGATAACCGAAACAATCGGAGCCGAACTGGGAGCGGAAACGGTGAACGTTTCCGATTTAAATGATTTTGATGCGGACAGATACGACCTTGTCGGTCTGGGTTCGGGCATATACGGAGGGAAGCATGATGCGTCGATAATCGATCTGGTCGGAAAGCTTAAGAACGCGAAGAACAAAAGATTTTTCATTTTTTCAACCAGCGGGTTCAAGGAGAGCGAAAAGAACGATTTCAACAAGCCGTTGAAGGAAAGCATAGAATCAGCCGGAGGAAAGATAGTTTCTTCCTTCAGTTGTCCCGGTTTCGGGTCTCTTGGTCCTTTGAAGTTTCTGGGAATCAACAAAGGCAGACCGAATGGAGAGGATGTCGAAAAGGCGAAAGAGTTTGCTCGCAGCCTCAAGCCGAAAGTGATGACTCTCTGTCTGGCTCTGAAGGAGGGGAAGGTTCTTTTAGGAATGAAAAAGAGAGGATTCGGAGAAGGAAGGTGGAACGGCTTCGGAGGGAAGGTTCATGAAGGCGAGAGCATATTGGAAGGAGCGAAGAGGGAAATGCTTGAAGAATCCGGACTGTCCGTCAGCGGACTCGAAGAAAGGGGGCGTATAGATTTCCATTTTATGGATTCCGGCAAATTGATGGAGGTGCACATCTTTGAGGTGCTCGGATACGAAGGAGAGCCGGTGGAAACAGAAGAGATGAGGCCTCAGTGGTTCAGGATTGATGATATTCCTTTCAAGAACATGTGGGCCGACGATCCTTATTGGTTTCCCTTGTTTTTGGAAAAGAAAAGATTTAAAGGGAGGATAATTTTCAAGGATAATGACGAGATAATAGATTCGAAACTGGACGTTCTGGATTGACAGGACAGGCAAGGGGTAATAAAATCGGAATAACATGGATTTCCAAAAAAGGGACATAATCATCGGAATAGTTTTTCTTTTGCTGGCTTCGGCGGTCGCTTTTTCGTTCTATCTTTCCGAGATAGGGAAAGAGAAGATTGTTCCTGGACAGGGAACCATACAATTGTACGAAATAGAAGGGGGGCAGACTGTTTCATCCCCCTTGATTATAAAAGGGAGGATAACCGGAGGAAGGTGGAACGGCTTCGAGGGGCAGGCCGGCACCGTCGAGATGATCGGCGGGGACGGGACCGTCCTCGGATCGGCGATTCTTGAAGCTTCTTCCGACTGGATGGAGCTTCCTGTGGAATTTGAGGCGTCATTGTCTTTTGAGAATCCCGGAGGAGAGGGCATATCTTTGGTTTTCCATAATGAGAATCCGAGCGGCCTCCCCGAAAATAGCGCGGTCATGAGTCTGCCCTTGAAGTTCGGAGGAGAAAAGTCTTCGGTCAATGTTTATTTCGGAAAGGAGGGTAATAGCGAAACCTGCAAGGAGGTTTTTCCCTTGGAAAGGAATATAGCGAAGACCGAGGCGGTGGCGAGGGCGGCGGTTGAGGAATTGCTGAAAGGATTGACGGAAGAAGAGAAGGGGGCAGGGTATTTCACCGGGATCAACGAAGGGGTAAAGATAAACAGGCTCTCGATAACGGACGGGATCGCCGAGATCGACTTCGATGATTCTTTGGAGAGAGGAGTCGGAGGATCTTGCAAGGTCACCTTCATCCGCGAGCAGATAACGAAGACCCTGATGCAGTTCGAGACGGTCAAGAAAGTGATAATAAGCATAAACGGCAGGACGGAGGATATCCTCCAGCCATAATAAAAATGACGGAAACAAACAAGGGAATTTCTTTGGTGGTTATAGTATTGAGCGTGATAGTCTTTATGATAATGGGTTTTTTCGTCTATCAGCAGTTCTTTTCCCAGAGCGGGAAAAAAGAGGCGGTCAATTTTTCAAGGACGGGCAATCTGGTGATCGATAATCCGGGGATGGAGCCCGGGGTTTGGTATCTTATCTACGAAGATCCGGGCAGTCCGGCCAACAGCGCCAAGCTTTCTTTCGATTCGAAGAGCGTTTGCAGGAACCAGGATAATTCCTGTCTGGACCTGGTCGTCGGAGAAAGGGTTTCCGTCAAAGGGATCAAAGGCGGGGATACCGTGGCGGTCAGGGAAATGGAGTTCCTTGACGATTCCGTGATTGAGAATGTCCCTGCCGAATAATTGTGGACAATTTCCTTGTCAGCGGAAAGAGGGAGCGGTAAAATATATCTGGCACACAAAAGGTCGGATAATAAAATAAGAAATTAAACATGCAAAAACTAAACGCTTTAGGTTTAGTCGCTCTGATTCTGGTAATCATCGGAGGATTGAACTGGGGATTGGTAGGTTTTTTCAGTTTTGACCTTGTCGCCGCTCTGTTCGGGGCGACCATGCTGACTAAAATAGTGTACGATCTTGTCGGATTGTCGGCATTGTATCTCGCCTTCGTTTATTTCATGGGTAAAGAATAAGAAATAAAGTAGAAAATCGCCTCGGGCGGTTTTTTACTTTTCTTTTTTGTGTTATAATTTTTAGTATAATAATAAGAATAAAAAAATGAGCAATAATATCAAAAAATTATACCGCTCAAAGACCAACCGCGTCATCTTCGGCGTCTGCGGAGGACTGGGCGAGTATTTCGAAATCGACCCCTTGATCGTGAGGATCCTTTTCATCGTCCTGTCTCTGGCTCACGGAGCGGGCGTGGTCGCCTACATCATCCTGGCCATCCTCGTTCCCGAAGATGAGAAGAAGATAAAGAAGAACGGCGACGGGGAGCCGGAAGAGAAGAAGGTGGAAGAAGCCAAGGACGGTAACTGGTTCAAGAGCGCCAAGAACATATTCGGACTGCTTATCGTCCTTATGGGATTGAATATCCTCTTTGAGGAGGTCTTCAGGTACAGTATTTTTTCATGGATCAACTGGGGAATCGTTTTGGGATTGGTCGTAATCCTGATCGGAGCCAGAATAATCTCGAAAAGCAATAAGAAATAAAAGCATGAAGAACGAAAATCAAATCAAATCGGCCGAAGCGGTCGAGTACAGCTTCAATAAGGTTTTCTTCGGATTGTTCGCCGTCATCTACGGGGCGGCTTTTCTTGTCGATTATACCGGCCTATTTTCATTGAACGTCAATTTCGGACTGATTTGGCCCTTGTTTATCATTTTCATCGGACTGTCTCTTTTCAGGAAAAGGGATGTTGTTTCAACCTCTCTCGGTTCGACGGTAGCTACGCTTTGCGTCGCCGCAACTTTCATTTCTTTCCTGTCTCCTGTTCCCGCCGAACAGGCGGCCGTTCCTTCGGTTCTGCCCGTCGACATAGAGAAGGCTGCCGGGGTCGAGAAGGCCGACATCAGCATTAATGCCGGAGCGGGAGAAGTTTCCGTCTATAGCATAGGGAGCGGGAGTTTGGTCAAGGGAGAGATTCGAACCAGTTTGGCCGAGGCAAAAGCCGAGTCGGAGGTTAAGGATTCTGTTCAGACAGTGACGGTGGGAATGTCCGGGATGAGGAAGTGGTTCGGCAAAGACAATCCGACGAACCAGTTTTATTTAGGAATAGACGGGAACACCCCCCTGAATTTGAACATTAACAGCGGGGCGTCGAACAATAATATAGATTTGAGCGAAATCAAGGCCGAGTACGTCGGAGTCCATACCGGAGCCTCGAACGTCAATTTGACCATGGGGGAGATGCTGGATAAATCGACCGTAGTCATAAAGGCGGGAGCGAGCTCGATCAACCTCAATCTTCCCAAGGGGTCGGGAGTGAGGATATTCATCGAGTCGGGCATGTCTTCCCAGGACCTATCGGGATTGGTTTCGATCGATAAGAACACTTACCAGTCGCCCGATTACGAGACTGCCGAGAAGAAGATAAGCGTGAGTGTCTCGATGGGCATGGCCAGCCTGTCGGTAAACTGGTACGAGCCGGAAAAGAAAGAGAGCATCCTTCTTTATTACTACAACAAGGCCGATGACGCGGACGGCACGTACGAATATAAATTCGTGAAACCGGTGGTGAGGCAGGTTTCTTCAAGCAATAAGATTAAAACCGCCGTCGAAATGCTCCTCAAAGGCAATCTGACCGAAGAGGAGAGGTCGCAAGGATTCGTCACCGAGTATCCCAATTCCGGTTTCAAATTAGTCAATTCCGACCTGAACGAAAACGGCAGGTTGGTTTTGGAATTCACCGAAGTCCCCGGGTTTACCAGCGGGACTTCTCCCCAGGTCGGGATAATGATGGAGGAGATATTGAAGACGGTGAGGCAGTTCCCTGAAGTTAAAAGCATAGTTTTCAAGCCGGACAGTTTATTCGAACCATAATATGAAGATTTCGTTTCACGGCGCCTGCCGGGAGGTCACAGGTTCCTGCATCCTGGTGGAATCGGGAGAGACAAAGTTCTTGGTTGACTGCGGAATGTTCCAGGGCGAAAGCGAAGGGAAGAACTCCGTTGATTTTTCTTTCGATCCTAAGGATATAGATTTCGTCCTTTTGACTCATGCCCACCTCGATCATTGCGGGAGATTGCCTAAATTATATATGGACGGGTTCAGGGGCAGGATATATTGTACTGCTCCGACGAGGGATTTGGCCGAAATCATAATGCTCGATGCTTTGAAGGTTTCCCGGGAAGAAGGGAAGGTTTTCTGCGCTCCTTTGTGCACCGAGGGCGACATATTCTCATTGATGAAATTTTTCACCTGTTTCGAGTACGGGGAAGAAAAAGAAATCAACGGATCGGTGAGGATAAGGATGAGGGACGCTGGGCACATCCTTGGCTCATCTTCTTTCGAGGTCTGGATAAAAGACGGGGAAAAGGAAAAGAAGCTGGTTTTTTCGGGGGACCTGGGCAATCCTCCGGCGAGGATAGTCAGGGATCCCGAGTTCCTGTCCGGCGCGGATGCGGTTTTCGTCGAATCGACTTACGGCAACCGGCTCCATGAGCCGAAAGAAAAGGGCAGGGAGGTTTTGAGGAAGAAGATAGAGGAAGCGATAGAGAGGCACGGTGTATTGATAATTCCGGTGTTCGCCCTGGAGAGGACTCAGGAGCTTCTGTACGAATTGAATGATTTTATAGAGAATAAGAAGATCCCTTATATCCCTGTTTTTTTAGACAGCCCTCTGGCGGTCAAGGCGACGGGAATATACAGGAACTATCCCGGTTTCTATGACGAAGAAGCCAAGGCCTTGATCAAAAAAGGGGATGACCTTTTCGATTTCAAGGGATTGTTGATGATAAACAATCGCTCCCAGTCGGGAGTGGCCTTGAGGGCGATTCCTCCGAAGATAATCCTCGCCGGAAGCGGGATGTTTGAAGGAGGCAGGATAAAGGGATATTTAAAGGAATATCTGGGAGACCCGTTGAACACTCTTTTGATTATTTCTTACCAGCCCGAGAATTCCCTGGGAACGAAGCTGATTCGGGGAGAAAAGGAAGTTGAGATAGAGGGGAGGAAGATAAGGGTAAGAGCGGAAATCGCTTCTATTCTTTCTTTTTCTTCGCATGCCGACCAGTTGACGCTTTTGAACTGGGTTGATGTGATCAACAATCCAAAGCCGAAAAAGATTTTTATCGTTCATGGGGACGAAGAGGCGGGACGGTCTTTTTCGACAGTATTGAGAGGAGTGGTCAAGTCGAACGTCATAGTCCCTTTTTATAACGATGAATATGAGGTTTGACCTTCTTTGCAAATAGATATATCATTATAGTAATAAACAATAAATTAAACTCATATGGAAGTTTTAGAAAAAAGCTTGGTTAAGACATCCGTTATCATCGGCATATTTTTCATCCTCGGAGTCGGATTGATTTCAGGAACCTTGATGAATATAAAAGAGGCGGATAATTCTTTGAGCGTCACTGGTTCGGCCAAGCAGTCGGTCACGGCCGACGTGGTCAAGTGGAATTCCAATTTCTCAAGAACGGTTCTGGCTTCGAATCTGAAGGGCGGATATGCCCAGATGAAGAGCGACGAGGCGATTGTTTCGAAGTTCTTGAAAGACAGCGGGGTTACCGATGCCGAAATGACGATTTCTTCGGTTTCTATGCAGAAGCAGTACTACTATGAAAAGACCAACGCTCCGGAAGAATATGCCTTGACCCAGAACGTCATGGTCCAGTCGAACGACATAGAGAAGATAAAGAATCTTTCCAAGAATGTCCAGTCGGTGATAGACCAGGGGGTCATCTTTTCGAGCTATTCCCCCGAGTATTATTATTCCAAGCTTCCGGAAGCCAGGGTAACCCTGCTCCCCGAGGCGATGAAGGATGCGCAGACCAGGGCTGAAAGCATAGCCAAGAGCACAGGCAAGAAAGTGGGAAGCTTGAAATCGGCCAGCATGGGAGTCGTCCAGGTAATGCAGCCTAATTCGGTTGATATTTCAGATTACGGAAACTACGATACATCGACGATAGAGAAAGAAATAATGATTACCGTCAAAGCTTCTTTTACGCTTAAGTAATTTTAACCTTAAAAGACAGGAAGCTGGGGCGGCCCAGCTTTTTGTTTTTATATCATGGAGAAGATAAATGAAGAATCAATATGGAGGCAATTCCTTAAATTGTCCATTCCCATAGCCATAGCTAATTTCTTGGCCTCGGCCTATTCAATTACCGATGCTTTTTGGCTTGGCCGGCTGAATTCGGAAAGTTTGGCCGCCGTTTCCGTCTGTTATCCCATTATTTTTCTCCTTATATCTTTCGGTTCGGGCCTTTTCGTTTCGGGCACGGTGATGATTTCCCATCATAAAGGGAGGGAAGATCGGGATAAGATAGATCATATATCCGGCCAGCTGATTACGCTGATGGTTTTCGTTTCATTGGCCATTTCGATAGCCGGCCATTTCATTTCCCCTTATCTTATAAAGATGATCGGAGCGGAAAGCCTGATCCCTTACGGCGCGGTTTCTTTCCTTCAGCTCTTTTTTTGGAGCATTATTGTGATTTTCGCTTTCGCCGTCTATGAGTCGATAATGAGGGCTCTGGGGAAAGTTAATCTTCCTCTTTTGATTATTCTCGCCACGGTTATCCTCAATTTCTTGATAGATCCTCTTTTTATCTTCGGATTCGGGCCGATTCCTGCTATGGGGACGGTCGGAGTCGCTCTGGCAACCATTCTTTGCGAAACGATAAACGTTCTGATTGCTGCTTGGCTTGTTTTTAGCGGACGCAGCGGAATAACCATAAAGTGGGAAAATTTAAAGCCCAACAAGAAGGAAATAATGAAGATATTGAAAGTGGGAGTTCCCAGTTCGATGGAGCAAGTTCTCCGTTCGCTAGGGTTGTTTTTCGTCAATGTTTTAGTGGTCGGGTTCGGGACCGCGAGCATAGCCGCATACGGAGTCGGCGGAAACGTGATGAGTTTGGTCATGGTCCTGTCTCTCGCTTTCATGATGTCGACTTCGATAATGGTGGGCCGGGATATCGGAGCCGGAAGGATGGAAAGGGCGGAAAAGGTGACCGAATCAATCGCCAAGATATCTTTTTTGGTCCTGGCTGCCGTCGGAACGATTATCTTCATTTTTGCCGAAGAAATAGCTTCGATTTTTATACCCGGCGATCCGGAAGTGATCCGATTGAGTACGGGATGGATAAAAATAATGGCCATTTCCTTCGGGTTTTTCGGTCTTCAACAGATATTCAACGGAACTTTCATCGGAGCGGGAGATACCGTTACTTCGATGGTCTTGTCCGTATTCAGCTTCTGGATATTGAGGCTCCCCGTAGCTTTCCTTCTGTCTCGCACCCCGCTGGGCTTCTATGGCGTATGCCTTTCTTTCCCTATAACAATGGTCCTGGCCGCCCTTATCGGGTACCTGGTTTTCAAGTCGGGCAGATGGGAAGAGAGGAGGATAAAGCACTAGCTTTTTTTCCTCTTTTGATTCAAGAGATAGATCGATTTGGCCGAAATATCAGAAAGGGTCTCAATGTTTTTTATGGGATTTTTGGCTTTTTCGATGATATACCTAGTTATGCTGTCGCGCGGTTCGGTGACCAGTTCGCAGAATCCTTTTCCGGAAATTTTTTTCCCCTCCATTCTTCCTTCGATCTTTATCCCTCCTTCCCAGTATTTTATCGTTTCGAATATCATCTCCTGTTCTTTTTTGAAGGGGGATGTTTTTAAGACGGCTTTGAATTCGGGGATCCTTATTTCGTACCCGAGCTCGTATTCGCTTCCAGTCTTTTTGTTTTTGTACTTTATCCCCGACGGAATCATTTCTATTTTCTTCGTTGCTTTGATCCCGTTGTCTTTATTGATCATGCTGGCGTGGCCGGTTTTTATTTGGTTTCCGTAGACGAAACAGACTATGTCGCAGCCGTTATCAAGCTGTATTGAGAACCATTTCCACTTGTCGTCGTCGGTCAGGGGCGTCTGGGCCCACTGGTGGTCCATCCAGGATATCCCTTCGACGGGAATCCATTCTCCTTTTTCTTTGATCATCCCCTTGGTTTTCAGACGGGTCAGGGAATAGTAATAGGTGGTTTTCACTTCAAGGTCGAGGAAGCCGGTTTTATTGAGGAGAAGGGGCTTCTTTTCAGACTCCATTTTCAGGTCGACGAATTCGTTGACGACATGGTATTTGAAAGGCTCGGTCTCTTCGATCAGGCAGGAGTTGTCATAGTTGGCCCAGAGGAGGGGCTTGCTGAAGCTGTTCGGGTCGATTACGCAGAGAGGGTTGGTCCTGTTCTCGAAGTTTGTATCATTATTGCTCAATAGATAATGGGAGAAGAAGAGGTTCTTGATGATATTGTTCTTAAGGAATGGAATCTTCACCTTGTCCGGTTTGGCTGCGAAGAGGCAGTTCATGTATGAGAAGGTCTTGCCGTTTTTCGCTTTAAGGTTGCCGTTGAAATACCACCATTCGATGATGTGGTCGTGCTTCTGTTCGTCCTCGGGGAATCTTATCGGGCGGTATTTTTCCTTGTATTCCGTTTTCTTCCTTTTCGTCATAAGTTTCTTTGCCTAAATATACCATTTTGAGGGTTTTATCTCAAGGATTTATATGGTATAATCGGGCTATGAAAGGGAAACTTCTATTGGTAATCTTCATCGCTTTCTTCCTGTTTTGCGCCGGACAGATTTTCGGCCGTTTGAAGGTCGAACCGGCTCCGGCCGACCTGTCTTCGGCCGTTTTGAATGTGGTTGAGAAGGAGGAAGAGCCTCTGGAAAAGGTGGTTTTCGTGGGAGATATGATGTTCGACCGGGGAGTCGAGGACTATATGCAGACAACGAGCTTTACTTACCCCATGGAGATGATCAGGGGATTTTTGGACAGGTTCGATTTTTCCGTCGGCAACCTGGAGGGGCCGATAAATGAGAAGCCGAAGGAGTTTTCCGACGAGTCGTTGATGTTCTCTTTCGACAAAAGGGTGGTTGATTCTCTTAAGCTGGGGAATTTCAAGGTTCTCTCTCTGGCCAACAACCACACCCTCAACATGGAAAGGACGGGGCTTTCTGAGACCAAGGAAATATTGGACGGAAGCGGAATCAGTTATGCCGGAGATCCGATAGATTGCGAGGTTGATTATGCCTACCAGAGGGACGGCATGACTTTTTACGCCGTGAACGTCACCTATCCGAGCAATTGTTCGAACAAGGAGATAGGAGAGCAGATAGAAGGGATCAGGTTCTATAACCCGGAAACATTCCTGGTGGTTTTGGTCCATTGGGGAGAAGAATACAAGACGGTCAATTCCAAGAGTCAGGGAGATTTGGCTCGCAAGATGATCGATTCCGGAGCGGATCTGATAATCGGCGGGCACCCGCACGTGGTCCAGAATATTGAATCATATAACGGCAAGCTCATTTTCTATTCTTTGGGAAACTTCGTTTTCGACCAGTATTTTTCCAAGGAGACCCAGGAGGGATTGGGGGTGGCGGTGGAAATATATGCCAAGAAGAAAGTATATAGCTTGTACGGCATAGTCAACAAGATGTCCCAGCCCAAGTTGATGGACGAAGAGGAGAATAAGGCGTTCTTAGAATCATTGGCCGAAAGATCTGGTGAAGAATTGAGGGAAAACATAAAGAACGGGAAGATAGAGGTAGGAGAATGAGGACAATATTATCTCTTCGTGTCAAGTTGTCTAATCGTATAAAAAGAAATATAATTTAAGAAATATGAAGAAAAAAGCATATCAGTTGATTTCTCTCCTTTCTTTCATCGCCGTGCCCCTTTTGGGAGGATATTTGACTTCCCAGTTCTTGTCCGGATCGATTTCCCCGGCTTATTCTGCTTTTGTAAAGCCGGTATTCTTCCCTCCGGCTTGGATATTCGCTCCGGTCTGGACGGTTTTGTATATACTCATGGGAATATCGGCCTATCTCGTCTGGAAGAAAGAGGGATTCAAGAAGCCTCTGGGATTGTTTGCGATCCAGCTCGCCCTCAATCTTTTGTGGACTCCCATATTCTTCTATTTCCACCAGTACCTGCTGGCTTTCTTGGAGATAATCGTTTTGATCGTCTTCGTGTCTATGACCATCATTTCTTTCGCCAAGAGATCGAAGACGGCGGCTTTGCTGATGCTCCCTTATCTTCTCTGGATACTTTTCGCTTCGTCCCTCAATTTCATAATATTCAGGATGAACTGACATGAACTTGAACAAGCTGAACAATATAATAATGTTCCTATTCTTTATCGCAGTGGTTTTTTCCGGTCTGACCATGGCGTACGGGACCAGAGGGAACGGTTTGCATTATTACTGGAGACAGGTCCATCTTTTCTCTGCCGGAGTTTTCACCATTCTCATCATCTTCCACTGGGCGTTCCATTTCGGTTGGTTTAAGGGTTTATTCAAAAAACAATGAAAGACATAATAGAAAAATTGAAGGAAGCGGGATTGAAGGGCCGGGGAGGCGCCGGTTTTCCGACGGCCACTAAATGGGAGCTGGTTAAGAAAGCCAAGGGAGACAAGAAATACGTCGTCTGCAACGCTTCGGAGGGCGAGCCGGATGTTTTTAAGGACGGATACATAATCGAGAACCATCCCGAAGAGTTGGTCAACGGGATCGATATCGCGATGAAGGCGGTCGGAGCCGGAACGGGATACATATACATCAACAAGGACTACTACAAGAAATTCAAGGACAGGCTGGTTGCGGCGATCGGGAGCATGGATATAATCCTTTTCGAGAAGAAGGCCAGGTATATAGGAGGAGAAGAGACGGCTGCCGTCGAGTCGATTGAAGGCAAAAGGGCGGAGCCGAGGAAGAGGCCGCCTTTCCTGACCGATTACGGTCTGTTCGGCTGTCCGACCCTGATGAACAATGTCGAGACATTTTATTACGCTTCGAAGATTGACAAGGGAGAATACGAGAAGACGAGATTTTATTCCGTAAACGGGGATGTCTCTAATCCGGGGGTATTCGAACTGCCCGAAGACATGACCATCTTCCAGGTCTTGAGGAAGACGGAGAATTATCCGTCAGCAGATTTCTTCGTCCAGGTCGGAGGAGGGGCTTCGGGAGAGATAATGCTTCCCGAAGAATTAAACAGACCCGTGACCGGGGCGGGTTCCATCACCGTCTACGATAAGGAGAAGACAGATGTCTTCGCTCTGATGAAGAAATGGGCGGAGTTCTTTCATGTCGGGAACTGCGACAAATGCGTTCCTTGCAGAGAGGGAGCCTTCAGGATATACGAGATGGTCAAGAAGAAAAAGCTGGACTACGAGGTTCTGGATAATTTGTTTTTCACGCTTAAGGAATCCAGTTTCTGCGCCCTGGGGAGGGGCATCCCGACTCCCTTTGAGAGCCTGATCAAAAAAGTCATCAAAAATGAAAAATATTAAATTCAAAATCAACGGGAAGGAGGTCGAAGGCGCTCCGGGAGAGACCGTCCTTTTGGTAGCGAGGAGGAACAATATCAGGATTCCGGCCGCCTGCTATCATTCCGATCTGGAACCGGAGACGAGTTGCCGCTTGTGTATGATTTCGGTTGCGGGAATGAGAGGACTGCAGACCGCCTGTTCGACGGAGATTAAGGAAGGGATGGAAGTTATTACGGATTCTCCGGAGATAAGGAGGGTGAGGAAGACCAATCTGGAACTGCTCTTCTCCCAGCACATAGAGAGATGCGGGACCTGCGTCAGGAGTTATCATTGCAGGTTGCTTTCTTTAGCCAAGGAGTGCGGGATAAAAACATCGGAATTCGAAGACAGGAAAAAGGAGTTTTCGAGGTACCAGTTCGGGCCGTCCATAATATTCGATCCTTCCAAATGCATCGACTGCCATAATTGCGTGGCTATGTGCAAAAAACAGGGAGTGGGATTTTTGAACGTTGAAGAGAATAAGTCCTTCTGGGAAGTTTCCCCGTCGAAAGACGAGAATATAGACTGCATCTATTGCGGACAATGCCTGGTTCATTGCCCGAGCGGGGCTTTCGAGGAAGTGAGCGCGGTCAAGGATGTGGAAGGCGCTCTCAAGGATGAGAAGAAATTCGTCGTATTCCAGTTCGCTCCCTCGATCAGGAGCAGTTTGGGCGAGGAATTCGGGCTGGGGTACGGAGTTTCGGTCACGGGAAAGATGGTTGCGGGGATAAGGAAGCTGGGAGCGGACAAAGTGTTCGATGTTTCCGTCGGAGCGGACATTACCACGATCGAAGAAGGAGGAGAACTGATACAGAGACTGACCTCGAAGAAAGGCCTGCCCATGTTCACTTCCTGTTGCCCGTCCTGGGTCAAATACGTTGAATTATATTATCCTGAGTTCATGGACAATCTGACCACGGTCAGGTCTCCCCAGATAATCCTCGGAGGGATGACCAAGACCTACCTGGCCAAGAAAGAAAAAGTCGATCCGAAAGACATTGTTGTCGTTTCGGTGATGCCTTGCACTTCGAAGAAGTTCGAGGCGACGAGGGAGGAATTGCTCGTTGACGGATTGAAGCCGATTGATTACGTCCTGACGACAAGGGAATTGGCCTGCCTTTTGAAGAAGAATAAGATTGATTTGGCTTCGCTCAAGGACGAAGAGCCGGACAGGCCGTGGGACAAGTATACCGGAGCGGGCGTCATTTATGGAGCGACGGGAGGAGTGACCGAGTCGGCTCTCCGCACCGTCTATGAAAAAGTGACGGGAAAGAAGCTGAAGCAGATAGAATTCAAGGAAGTCCGTGGAATGGAAGGATGCAGGGAGGCGACGGTCAAGGTCGGGGATATCCCGGTCAGGATAGCGATCATCAACGGGCTCGGGAACGCCAAGAACCTTCTTGAACAATTGAAGAAGAATCCCGATATGTATGATTATGTCGAAGTGATGGCTTGTCCCGGGGGATGTATCGGCGGAGGAGGCCAGCCCATGCCGACGGACAGGGAGATAAGGAAAAAGAGAGCCATGGCCTTGTATGATATAGACAAGGAGTGGGGTATCCGCCTGGCCCACGAAAGTCCGGTGGTGAAGAAGATGTACGAGGAATTTTTCAAGGACGAGCACATCATACACAAGATTTGCCACACCCATTATTCGCAAAAGAAGAAAGACAAGATTAAGATAATAAAATAATATGGAACAAGTATTATCCCACAACAAAACGATGCTGAAGGCGGCTCAGTTCCTGGCAATCCTGTTGCTGATCGTCATCGCTCCTTTATCCGGGAACCAGTTCGTCACAGGAACGATAGTCAACGCTTCTTTATTGGTTTCGGTTGCCCTTTTCGGATTCGGCGGAGCTCTTTCCCTATGTCTCATTCCCAGCATAGTTTCTCTTTTTACAGGACTGTTGCCTTGGGTCATGGCTCCGATGATTCCGTTCATAATCATGGGCAACGTCCTTCTGGTCTTGGTGTTCGATCTGTTGAGGAAGAAGAATTTCTTTCTGGGGGTCGTTCCGGGAGCATTGCTGAAGTTTTCTTTCCTTTTCCTCACGAGCAATTATCTGATTCACTTCTTCGTGAAGGAGGCGGTCGCTTCGAAGATAGCGGTGATGATGAGCTGGCCCCAGCTGGTTACAGCCCTTTTGGGAGGAGTCGTTGTTTATATCTTGTTTTCTTTGAATAAGAAGTATAATATAAGTATGAAATTTGAATGTCTGGACAATTTTTCAAAGAAGAAAACAAAGATGTTTTCTTTTTGTTTTAATTTGAAGGCCTTCACCATGATTGAGCTTCTTGTCGTTGTGGCCATAATCGGCATACTCTCCGCCCTTATCACCGTCGGAATGAGCGACTTGAACAAGAAAGCCAGGGATTCGAAGAGGGTGACAGAGATCAATTCCCTGAGGAAAGCCATTTGGATGAAGTCCAACATGGGTTCCACAGGCTATCCCGTCCAGGCTTCCTGGTGCTGCGTTGACAAAGGGGAGTGTTCCGCCCTCTCTTCCGCTCTCGTTCCCGATTTCCTGGGCAACCTTCCCAAGGACCCTCTCTATTCTTCAACAAACGAAGAGTGGTGCTATATGTACAAATCGGACGGAACCACCTTCGATCTGTATGCCAAGCTCGAAGAAAAAGGTTCGGTTTCCCTTTCTCCCGAATCGGTCAAGATTTCAACAACCCAGACCTGTTCCGATCTGCCCGGGGAGTGGATCGATTCGGGCCTCGGCTTCTGCGTCATGAAATGGGAAGCGAGGGATGACGGGGCTGGCAAGCCCACTTCGATTGGAACCGGATCTCCCTGGGTTTCAATCACTCAGACTGATGCCATTTCCAAATGCAAATCGATAGGGGCGCATCTCGTGAACAATGCCGAGTGGATGTCCATCGCAAGAGACATAGAGTTGGTTTCTTCGAACTACGTCTCAGGCTCATTGAAGAGGGGAAACGTCGGCATCTCAGACAGTATCAGCTATAACGGATCGGATCCCGAGTCCGGGGTCACGAACGCTCTTGCCACCCTATCCCTCTCCAACGGACAGACGATCAACCACCTCTCGGGAAACGTCTGGGAATGGGTTGATTACACTATTGCGGGAACGGACTCCCAGCCCGTATCCCCGAGCCAGACCTGGGCCTGGAGGGACATCAATACCGTCACGAACTGGGGCTCCATCCTCGGATATGAAAACGTGGGCCCGAAAAACAAGTCCTTAAACGGTTCGACTGGAGCGGGTCAGGTTTATTACCAGAGCGGATATACGACCGAGCGCGCCTTCATCCGCGGTGGCAATTGGACCGATGGCTCGTACGCCGGGGTGTTCGCTTTGCATTTGAACACTTCGCCCGCGAACACGGGCACGTCCCTCGGGTTCCGTTGCGCCCGGTAGTTCCTGGTAATCTGGCGGACGGGGCCGCTTGAAGCGGGCCCGTCCAAGGGCCCTTAAAGGAGAGAATGGGAAAACAATACGATAAAATGAAGGAATATAACGATTTGATACTGTTCCAAAAAATATATGATCTGTTTTTGTGGCTCCATCCGATATTGAACAGGTTTCCTAAAAGCGAGAAATTCCTCCTTGCCGAACAGATTGAGAGATGCATGATAGAGATTGTCAGGCATGCCGTTAGGATCAATTTTCAAAAAATTAAGAATCGCGACTTGGTCGAAGAAATGAGTGCAGAACTGGATATGCTGAAAATCTTGGTTCGGCTATCTAAAGATTTGAGGTTTGTGAGCGTCAAGAGTTACGGTGTTTTCAGCGAAAAAGCGGTGGAGGTCGGCAAGCTACTTGGAGGCTGGCAGAAATCGCTTATTTAAAAACAAAATATGCTTGGGCAGGGATAGAATCGCAAAACGGACCTGTTCGCCTTCATCCGCGGTGGCAATTGGAACAATGGCTCGAACGCCGGGGTGTTCGCTTTGAATTTGAACAATTCGCCCGCGAACACGAACACGAACATCGGTTTCCGTTGCGCCCGGTAGTTCTTTTGTTTCGGGCCGGGATTCTGCGTTCAAGGACTCAGGATGAGAGCCACTTATCAACTACTGATTCTGTTCCTTCCCGAGTATTTATTTCAAAGAAAGGGAAAATATTAAGCCCGTACCCCCGGCTTGGTTTGGTAGGCTTTTGCTGAACAATCGGGCCGGGGCCAATGGGCGATTGCCATGAAATCTTTCAACAATCTGTTTGGTAGAATTTCTTCTTTTGAAAACATTCATCTTGCCTATCTGAAGGCCAGGAGGAATAAGAGGTATAAAAAGGATGTTTTAAGGTTTTCTTCAAATCTCGAGGAAAATCTTTTCAGAATCAAGAAGGATCTGACCGATGGATCTTACAGGCATAGCGGATACAAAGAGTTTGTTATCCGGGATTCAAAGAAAAGGAGAATCAAGGCGCCGGATTTTAGGGATAGGGTTGTCCATCATGCCTTGTGCAATATTATCGAGCCGATATTCGACAGAACCTTTACTTTCGATTCTTATGCCTGCCGAAAGGGAAAGGGAACGCACAGGGCGGTTAAGAGATTGAAATATTTTTTGAAAAAAGAAAAAGGATTGTATTGTTATAAATGCGACATTTCCAGATATTTCGACAGCATCGACCACGGTATCCTTTTTTCCATTATCCAAAAGAAGATAAGGGATGAGAAGACGTTGCGCCTGATTAAGGAAATCATAGGCAGCTCTTTTTCCAGAGAGGGGAAAGGGATACCGATCGGCAACCTCACCTCCCAGTTGTTCGCCAATATTTATTTGGGAGAATTCGGTCATTTCGCCAAGAATGTTATGAGGGAAAAAATGTGCTTGAGGTACATGGATGATTTTCTTTTCATGGGTCGGAAGCATCGTCTGAGAGTGATAGCCCGAAAAACGATATCTTTTTTGTCTAAAAAATTGAAATTGAAAGTCAATCCGAAGAAAAACAATATCTTTCCGGCGGATAAAGGGATTGATTTTTTGGGATACGTCATTTTTAATAGTCATATCCTTCTCCGGAAGAATACGGTAAAGAGGTTTCTTGAGAAAAGAGGGGATGTCGGAGCTTTTTCTGCCTATGCTAGGCATGCCGATTCGTATGTTCTGGGAAAGAAATTGGGTTTTTGGTGACCGAGTTTGGGTTGACAAATAATAATGCGTACGTTAATATGTACATATAGTATAAGAGGGAAAATATGAACGTAAAAACAACCTTGCCCGTATCCGAGGTGAGGAAAAACATTTTTAAAATAGTCGGAGAGGCGAGAAAGCCGGGAATGCATTATACCGTTACCGAAAAAGGAAAGCCGAGAGTGGTGATTATGTCGGCCGAAGAATTCGAGTCATGGCAGGAGACCTTGGAAGCAATGGGGGATTTTCCTGATTTAGGAAAGGATATAAAAGAGACGAAAAAAGCCTATCGGACCGGAGAATACAAGAAATGGACCACACTCGAAGAGCTTCTCGGGGAAGAAGGTTTTTTATTGAAGGAAAAATCATTGAAAAGGCATGGTATATCAATTAAGAATCAAGCCAAGCGCGGAAAAAGAATTAAGAAGGCTGCCTGAGAAAGGATTTCGGCGCGTTTTATCGGCCCTTACTTTTTTGTCTTTTGATCCTTTCGTCGGAAAGAAGATGCGAGGCGATTGTGACGGTCAGTATACTTATAGGGTTTGGCCGTACAGGATAATTTACGAGATATATAAGAAAGAGCTTCTTATCCTAGTTATTGCCATCGGCCATCGCCAGGGAATATATAATAAATAAAAATAATAAATAAAAACATGACATTTGAAGAATATCAGGCAGAGTCAAGAAAAACGGCCATATATCCCGACAAGGATAACAATTTCATCTATCCAACATTGGGTTTGGCCGGAGAGGCCGGAGAGGTGGCCGAGAAGGTAAAGAAGGTCTTGAGGGACGGAAACGGAATCGTTTCCGACGAGAAGAGGGAGGAGATCAAGAAAGAGCTGGGCGACGTCCTTTGGTACCTGGCCAACCTTTCAACGGAACTGAAGATTCCCTTCGAAGAGGTCGCTTCGAAGAATATCGAGAAGCTCCAGTCGAGGCAGCAGAGGGGGGAGCTTCACGGAAGCGGAGATAATCGTTAAAAATATGGAAAACAAATCAAAATTTTTCATCGTCAATGTGGTTGACAGTTATGTTAAAGAAGTGAGCGGGAACTGGTGGATATTGTTCGTAACCGGAATCGTCGCCATCGTCCTCGGAGCATCTTTCGTCGTCTATCCCGTCGAGGCGCTGAAGATATTTGCTTATTTCATAGGTATTATCATCATTCTTTTCGGGATCGAATACATCAAGAACAGCTTCAAGGTGAAGAGGTTGGGAAAGAAATACGAAAAACTGAAGGAGGACATCAAATCGAAGTTCGAATAATATGCCTTCTCTTTTCAAGGTTAAAAAATACAGCGGGGAAAGCGAGCCTTTTTCCGTGAAGAAAGTATATAATTCGGCGATGAGGGCGGGGGCGTCCTCATCTTTGGCGAAAGAGATATCCCGCGAGGTGGAAAAGGAAGTGTATGATAATATTCCCACTTTGGAGATTTTTAAGAAGGTCAAGGACCGCTTGAAAGAGGAGGATCTTGCGCTCGCTTTAAGGTTCAGCTTGAAGGATGCGATGAAGCGGCTCGGTCCGGCCGGATTCATCTTCGAGGATTTCGTCCGGGAAGTCCTCTCCCATTACGGGATGAAGGTAGGCAAGAGCATGATTGTCTCGGGAAGGTGCTGCAAGTATGAGATAGATTTCTTGGCTGAGAATGATAATTCCGTCTATCTGGGCGAATGCAAATACAGAAACAATCCGGGGGACAAGGTTGATATCAATGTCTGCCTGAAGAGCTTTGCTATCTTGGATGATGTTAAGAATGGAGGAAGGTTCAAGGGAAAAGATATCAATTTCTTGATTGTCACCAATTCCAGATTCACCGACGAGGCGTTGAGATATTCTTCCTGTAAGGGGATCGAACTCCTGGGATGGGACTATCCCAAAAACGAAGGGCTCGAAGACATGGTCGAAGGAAAGAAGCTTTATCCCGTGACCATATTGCCGTCGTTCAGGGGTCGCTTGGCTGAAGAATTGAAGAGGCAAAGGAAGATGCTGGTGATAGACATTCTCGGTTTGAATATTGAAAAATTCGCCAAAAGAGCTAATATACCAGGGAAACAGGCCGAGAGCCTGAAGAGAGAAGCCGAAATATTAATGGAAAAACGATAATGTCTTTGCATATAGGGATAGTCGGCTTTCCCAACGTGGGAAAGTCGACCTTGTTCCAGGCCATAACTAAAAAACAGGTGGATATAGCCAATTATCCTTTCTGCACCATCGAACCAAACGTCGGTGTTGTTGCCGTACCCGACGAGAGGGTGGACAAGTTGGCCGAATTGACGCATTCGGCTAATAAGATATACGCCACCATCGAATTCGTGGACATAGCGGGACTGGTCGAGGGAGCGAGCAAGGGAGAGGGCTTGGGCAACAAGTTCCTGGCCAATATCCGGGAAGTCGATGCCGTGGTCTATGTCCTGCGCTGTTTCAAGAACGACAACATCATCAATACGAGGAAAGGGATAGACGTCTTGAAGGACAAGGAGATACTGGAGACTGAAATGGTATTGAAGGACTTGGAGACCGTCGAGAAGAGGATTTCTTCCCTGGAGAGGGAGGCAAAATCCGGGAACAAGGATTCGATAAAGGAGCTGGAGATATTGAAGAAGGCCTTCGGTTTTTTGAAAGAAGGGAAGATGCTTTTCGATCTTTCCTGGGACGAAGAAGAGAAGAAGGCGATAGGGAGCTACCAATTACTTTCAAACAAGCCGAGACTGTATCTGTTGAACGGAGAGGAGAAAGACATTTCTCCGGAAGTCCTTGATATATTTAGGAAGAATAACTGGCCATATTTTTTCATGGATGTTTTGACGGAATTGGAGAGTGCGGACATGGACAGGGAAGAAAGAGAGTCTTTCGGGTTGTCTCCGGAGCCGAAATTGAATGAATTGATAAAGGAATCTTACAAGCTTTTGGGGCTGATAACATTTTTGACTACGGGTCCCGACGAGACCAGGGCCTGGACGATCCATAAGGGAGACAGGGCTCCCCGGGCCGGAGGGGTCATCCATACCGATTTCGAAGAGACCTTCATCAGGGCGGAAGTGATAAACTGGCATAAGCTTATCGAGGCGGGCGGATTCGCCGGAGCGAGGGAGAAGGGATTGATTAGGACGGAAGGAAAAGAGTATGTTGTCGAAGACGGGGACGTCATCGAGATTAAAAGCGGAAAATAATATGGAATACGATGTTGCTGTAATAGGAGGCGGGCCGGCCGGAATGATGGCGGCGATAGCTGCCGCGGAGAAAGGAGCCAAGGTCGCCCTTTTCGAAAAGAACCCCAAACTGGGGGTGAAGCTTCTTCTTACCGGAGGAGGAAGGTGCAATCTGAGCCACTCGGGAAGCGGGAGAGACCTATGTTCCAAATTCGGGAAGCAGGGTGATTTCCTTCTATCTCCTTTTTCAATTTTCGGCGTAAAGGAAACAACGGATTTTTTTAAGGATAGTGGACTGGAGACAAAGGAAGAAGCCGGGAAGATATATCCGGTTTCTGAAAAAGCCAAGGACGTTTTAAATGTTTTGGTTTCTTTGTTGAAGAAGAACAGGGTTGATATCTTCCTTTCTTCCGAAGTCAAAGACATTAGGACCGACGGTAAAAAGATAGTTTCCATCATTTTGCCTGATAAGAAGGAAGTATTGGTCAAGGCTTGCGTATTTTCGGTCGGAGGGAAATCATATCCCGTCACCGGATCGACGGGAGAAGGATTCAACTGGTTGAAAAAGATGGGGCATGCCGTCAACCAAATGAAACCGGCATTGACTCCGGTCGAGACGAAGGAGGGATGGACTAAATCCCTTTCCGGAATATCTTTAGACGATGTTTCGGTTTCCTTAATCAGGGACGGAAAGAAATCGGGCGAAGGGAGGGGGGAGATATTGTTCACCCATTTCGGGCTGAGCGGACCTTTGGTTTTGAATATGAGCCGGGAGATCGGGGACCTTCTGGAAAAAGGAAAGGTTAAGATATCGATAGACCTCATCCCCGGAAAGAGCGTCGAAGAGTCCGATGATTATCTCCAGTCTATTTTCAACAAAAACAGGAACAAGCATGTTCTGAAGTGCCTGTCCGATGTTTTTCCGGAGAAGCTTTCTTCGTTCATAATGAATTTCAGCGGTGTTCCTTTCGACAGGAAGCCTAATATCTTAACCAAAGAAGAGAGGGAAAGGATGGTGCGCTTCATGAAGAAGATCGAAATCAGTGTGGTCGGGCTTCTCGGGTTCGACCGGGCCATGGCTACGCGCGGAGGAGTGTCTTTGAAGGAGATAAATTCGAAAACGATGGGATCGAAGATAGTTCCCAATCTGTATTTTGCCGGAGAGGCGGTCGATCTGGACGGGCCTTCGGGGGGATACAACCTCCAGATGTGCTGGACGACCGGGAAGATTGCTGGGCAAAACGCCGCAAGTGGTATAAAATAGAAGCATGGTGAATCTCGAAAAAATATCCAAATACATATTTTGCGTATTCGTATTTCTTTTGCCTTTCTTTTTCATCCAGCAGGCAGGCGTTTCCCAGGTTTTGAACGAGAAGGCGCTCCTTCTCGCTTTCGCTTTCGCAATGGCTTTTGTTAAGTTGATCGATGTTTTCGTTTCGAGGAAGGTGGTGATGAGAGACAGTCCGATCCAGAGGCTGATGATATACCTCTCTCTGTCTTTTTTCTTCTCTTTCCTCTTTTCCAAGAATCTGTTCCTTAGTTTCTGGGGGAAGCCGGGCCAGGCCGATTCCTTGATCGTTTTTTTGTCCTGCCTGGTCATATTCTATTGCGCGAGCTGGCTCAAGAGGAGGGATGTCCTGAAGATACTCGAATTTTTCGTGACCGGTTCGGCCATCCTTTCCATATTCTATCTCGTCAAAAGGTTCGCCAACATCCATTTGTCGCTGTTCGACAATGTTGCCGCTTCTTCAGTCGTCATATCGATAGCCCTGGCATTGCTGATTTCCTTCGTTTTCAACAATGTCAATTCTTTCAGAAAGGGCAAGAGCTATAACTGGGTCAAGGTTTTTTCGATGGGGGTGTTTTTCATTCTTTTTTCCGTCTCCCTCTTTCTTATCGACTTCAAACTGTCATGGTTCTTCGTCGCGGTCGGGACATTCTTCATCTTCTGGAGGAGCCTGATCGAGAGCGGATTCAAATTCAAGAGGCAGAAAGCGGTCATCTCTCTGGTCATGCTCCTGATTTTCCTTTCCTTGTTTTTCCTGCCCAATCCCTGGGGAGGCACTCCGAGCGAGCCCAAGCTTTCTTACGGTTCGAGCTGGAGCATAGCCGAGAAGAGTCTGACTGAAAGCGTCAAGAACTTTTTCGTCGGTTCGGGATTGTCGACCTACCAGTACCAGTTTTCTTTGTACAAAGACAAATCGATCAATCTTTCCGGATCCTCCCTTATCTTTGATGAAGGATCCGTTCCTTTATTGACTTTCCTCGCAACCGGAGGAGTTTTTTCCGCCCTCTGCCTTTTGCTCCTCATGTTCTTCTTCTACTTCCAGGGATTCAGGTATTTCCTCGATTTCAAAAGAGGGAAGGATGACAAGACGGTCAATGTGAGGGATATCCTTTTTCCGGCGGTTTTTTCGTTGTCCCTTCTCATGTTTTTCTACAAGATAGACATCGTTTCCCTTTCCTTGTTCTTCTTGGCCATGGGATTGTGGGACGGGCAGCAGAAAGGGGAAGAGAGGGTCTTTGAGATTTCAGGGATGTCGAAGAATGTCGCCAAGGGAGTTTTCTCGATCTTATTCGTCCTCTTGGGATTGGCCGTTTTTAATTTCATCAATTATTACCGCGCTGAGGTTTTTTCCCAGAAGTCCATCGCCAATTTCAAGGAGGGCGGGGCGATAAAGGAATCGATAACGGATATGGAGAAGGCGGAGCGACTGTGGAAGGCGACCGACTACAAGATACTCTTAACCCAGCTGTATCTGATAAAGGCGGGGGATGATTTCGGGGAGAGATGGACGACGGCCGAAAAAAAAGAAGAGCAGATCAATTCGATAAAGGAAAACGCTTCGAAGGCGGAAGCCATGGCTAAGTCGGCCTGCAAGGCGGACAAGAACAATTTTCAGAGCTGGCAGAGCCTGGGTCTCGTTTACGAGAACATCAACCATCTGGTCGAGGACAGGACTACGGACGCTCTTGATGCCTATAACAAGGCCAGGGTTTTGGCTCCGCAGAACTATGAGATATACGTTGCTGTAGGGAGGATGCTCGAGAAGCAGGGAAAGACGGTAGAAGCCCTTAATTCATACAATCGGGCTTTCGATCTCTATCCTCTTGATTCCAAAATGGAGCAGAAGATAAAAGCACTGGCTCAATAGACGAGTGTCGTGGAGGCGGATAAACGCCTTCTTTTTTTATATCCCGAACCGTGTTATCATTTCATTAATGGAATCAATAAAAGAAAACATATCGCTTAAGGACCATACCACTTTCAGGATCGGCGGGCCGGCCAGGTATTTTTTGGAAACTTCGTATAAGGATGAGCTGAAGGAAGCGATTGAATGGGCGATCGGAAAGAAAATAAGATTTCTCGTCATCGGAGGGGGAAGCAATATCCTTTTTTCGGATAAAGGATTCGACGGACTCGTAATCGCTTACAAATCTTCCTTTGCTGCAAAAGAAGATTTGATTGAAGCTAGGGGCGATGGAATTTTCAAAATCAATACGACCATCACTCTATCTTCTTTAATCATTGAAATGAAGAATTATTCAGGTTTGGAATGGGCTGCCGGAATACCGGGAACGTTGGGAGGGGCGATTAACGGCAATTCAGGAGCGGCGGGAGAGTCGATGGCCGACTCCGTCTTAAGCGTGGATGTTTTAGAAATAAGAAGCGGAGCTGTTTCGGAAAAATTTTTCAGCAGCGAGGAATGTTTATTCGGATACAGGACGAGTATTTTTAAAAATAATCCCGAATTGCTGGCCGTTTCGGCTGAATTGAAATTAAAAGAGGATAGTGAAGAGGCGGTCAGTGAAAAAATAAAGAACAATCTGGAAAGAAGGAAGGCGAAACAGCCGAAAGGTTTTTCCGCCGGGTCGGTTTTTAAAAACCATCACGGGAAAATAGAAGATTCCATAATTTCTTCTTATCCCGAACTGGAAAAAAATAATGAAAAAGGAATTATTCCGGCCGGATTACTGATAGAATTGTGCGGACTTAAAGGAAAAACAATCGGCGGAGCGAAAATTTCTGAAGAGCACGCTAACTTCATTATAAATTTTCAAAACGCTTCTTCGGAAGATGTGATTGCCCTGATTGATTTGATAAAAAAATCGGTGAAGGAAAAATTTTCAGTCGACCTCGAAGAAGAAATCAAGATTTTTTAGCTCTGAGCTATTGACAAATTTTTGAATAGAGACGAAAATATAATCAGTAGATAATTTTGAGCTAAGAAAAAGGTCGATTAATTAAAATATAAAACTTTTTCTAAAAAAATGGCTACAAAGAAGAAGGCTGCTAAAAAGAAAGTTGCAAAGAAGCCCGCAAAGAAAGCAGCTAAAAAGAAAGTTGCAAAGAAGAAGAAGAAATAGTTTCGTTAAAACAACTCGTCAAGAGTTGTTTTAATTAGAACAGATTTAAAAATATGAAAATAAGAATAAAAGCGACGGAAATAGAGATGACACCGTATCTCAAAAAGCTGATTAAGGAGAAGCTGTCAGAGATGTCGAAGCATCTGAGAGGGAAAAGAGTCATCATCGCCGAAATAGAAGTCGGGATAACGAGCAGGCATCATCAGAAGGGCGATATCTATCGGGCGGAATTGCAGATAGAGATTCCCGGGAAGCTCTTCAGGGCCGTTTCGGAAAAAGAAGACTTCCGTTCCGCTCTGACCGACGCCAAGAACGAGATCGAGAAGCAGATAAGGAGGCATAAGGACAAGAAGGTGGCGGAGAAGAGGAGAGTTCCGGAGAAATGATTTCTTGAAAAGGGGCCGAAAGGCCCTTTTGACGTTTAATGTTTATTAATATAGGATAGAATGGTATAATAATGGAAAAGATATGGCATTTTTAAGCGGATTATTCGGAAGCGCGAACGAAAAATACATCAAAGGGCTGGAGCCCTTAATCAAAAAAATCAATTCTCTTGAGGCGGAATTGGTCGGTTTGAACAAAGAACAAATCAGGCTAAAAACGGAAGAACTCAAAGAAAGATTGAAGAAAGGAGAAACTACGGACGATATA
>Ga0265297_10002981_pt1 | contig 32160 bp, 40 predicted proteins | sample Munlanlwell13791_FD_192502 | JGI IMG/M metagenome (GOLD analysis project Ga0265297, IMG submission 192502) | Leachate microbial communities from a municipal landfill in Southern Ontario, Canada - Leachate well 137-91 | ecosystem: Engineered > Solid waste > Landfill > Unclassified | place...
AGCCCAATTTCATGTAATCTTTTGCAAAGTGAAGATTCCTGCAACAGCAGAAAGGATTTTTGTTCATGGAAATTTGATAACTGGTGGGAAGGGTTAACAAATTGGTTCTCCAACCTTTTTAATAAGAAATAAATATTTACCCCCTTAATATTTAAAAAATACAATCTCCTTTGTTTATTATGTCATTAAAAAATAAATTAGAGGGAATAATCTATCATCTTAGTCCTTCTAAAATAAACAATCTAGCTAATTTTGCTTTTTTAGCCTCTATTTGCGTCTATCCTTTAATTAGTCAAACTTATCTTGCTATCAACCCATTTTATATTGGTTCTTTAGGGGTTGCTACTAAAGTGGGTATTTATGCAGAGATTGATCCCTTAAGAAAAATTCTTTTTTCCTCTGAACTCTAAACTAAATAATTCTTAAAAAATAATAAATCATTGTAGGAACTAACAAACATCCCATCATATTTGTCTTTTTTACTTCTAAAGAATTAAAATGGATTCCTACAAGTGTTGAAGCTAGAAGAATAAGCAATCCTATCCATCCTGAAAATAAAAATACAATGAGGGTTAAGAAAATTAAAGTAGCAATTGAGAGGATTGAATAATTTATCCTGCTAATCTTATTTGCTAAAAATTTTGCAAGAAATCTTGTTATAAAAAAGGAAAGTATCCCGCTAATTAAAACTACAAGTAAAACTATCAGCAATATCCTCCAAGATAAAGCTCCAATTATCTCTTGAATTGCAGCTGCTGCTCCTGTTCTTGTTTTTGAAATTGCATAGAGCGAGACAAATGAAAGCCCCATTACCAAGATATTTGTAGCTCCGATTAAAATCAAAAATCCCTTTTTGTCTGTTTTTGAAATTGTGTTTCCTAAAATAGCAGCCTGCCCACTCCCCAAACCCGGAAGAAATCCACATAATGGAGAAGAAATTAAAGAACCAATTAAAGGTCTTACTATCTTTTCTTTCGGATTATTAATTTCTTGTTGCGGGATTTTTGTTTTGTTATTTATACTTGTAATCAATAACGAGCTTCCGAATAATCCACTAAGCAATGGAAGCAGAGGGTCTTTTAATTCTAGATTTAACACACATAATCCAAAAATTCCAGAAACAATAAATACCAAAAGTGCAGTTAGTTTTCTTTTTTCTGTAAGAATCAATATCACAAATGTTGCAAGTAAAATCCAAAACATAAATGAATGGACTGAATCATAAATTTTTGATATCCCGAAGGCTAAGGGAAATGAGACGATTAATAAAATAACTACTGCACAAATTCCGCCTATGGCTGTTAACATAATTGCTTCATATCCTTTCCCTTCTTTTAGCAGTTCATGTCCTGGAAGAATTGAAAGCTGGGTTTCTGTATCTGGACAGCCCAAGAATATTGAGGGAATAAAATCTACAAACGTATGAGTTATAGCCATAGATGCTATGAAGACTATTAAAAAAATAGGATTCAGGGAAGATAAAACTGAAGCTGAAAGAGAAACCAAAATTGCTCCAACAAGATTTATGTGAATTCCAGGCAATAAGCCTGTCAATGTTCCAGCAAAAATCCCAAATATAATAAAAAGAATAATCTCAATCAACATTAATAAAAATAGGCAAAAGGGATTTTTAATCCAATTGCTACAGAAAAGTTTTAATAATCTATAATTTGTGTTCTTTGTATGAATGTTGAAGAGAAGCTTGCTTTAATCAAGAGGAATACTGAAGAGATAATCACTGAAAAAGAGCTTAGGGACCTTCTTGAAAAAAAGAAAAAACCAGTTATTTATTGGGGTACAGCAACTACTGGAAAACCACATATCGGCTATTTATTTCCTGCACTTAAGATTGCTGATTTTTTAAAAGCAGGATTTCACGTAAAAATTCTTTTAGCAGATTTACACGCTGCCTTGGATAATGTTCCTTGGACTGTCGTTGAAAAGAGATATAATTATTATGAGAAAATAATTCCTTTATTAATAAAATCAATTGGTGTTGATATCAAAGAATTAGAAATAATTCAAGGCAGTGAAATGCAATTAAAGCCAGAATATATGTACAATGTTCTTCAAATGTCTTCTTTAGTTTCTGTTCATGATGCAACAAAAGCTTCTTCAGATGTAGTTAAAGTCAGTGATAATCCCAAACTCTCTGGAATTATCTATCCTATCATGCAAGCAATAGATGAACAGTATCTTGATGTTGACTGCCAGCTTGGGGGAACTGACCAAAGAAAAATTATGGTGCTAGCTAGAGAAAATCTGCCTAAGATTGGGTATCATTCAAGAATCGAAATTATGAATCCATTAATTCCTGGATTAATCGGCAAAAAAATGTCTGCCTCTGATGAAAAATCAAAAATTGATTTGCTTGATGATGCTGAATCCATAAAAAAGAAAATGAATGGTGCAGACTGTGTTGCAGGAGACCCAAATAATGGAGTTATGGCTTTTTTGAAATATGTAATTATGACAATAAAACTAGATAATAAAGAAAATTTTGTAATAAAACGGGATAAAAAATATGGGGGAGACTTGTCTTATTCTAGTTATGAAGAAGTTGAGAAAGACTTTATTGCAAAAAAACTTCACCCTCTTGATTTAAAAAATGCAGTTGCCGATGAAATTTATAATATTCTTAAATCAATCCAAAAAGAAAGAAAAGTTTTGGAGAAGCTAGAAAAAGAAGCTTACTAGTTCTTATTTTTTAAAAGAATTCAATAGTAAAAGTCCGCCAATTCCTAATGTGGCAAATGCAATTACCATTGAGGTTTCTATAGATCCTGTAGTCGCTATTACGTTTCCTGAAAGAGGAATATTGCTATAGGCTATAAGTCCTAGTCCAAATAAAATTAACACTCCGCTAAAGAGTCTTTTGATAAGTTTATAAGTATCTTGAATAACATCTGGTTTTCCTAATAATACTCTTTGGTCTCTATTTCCAGAGCCAAACCATCCCGAAAGAGAATACTTTCGTTCATTATTGCTTCCTACTTCTCCTCTCACACTTCCATACTCAATTAATTCCTTTAATCCTTCATTAATTTCCTTTAAACTATAATCCTGCTCCTCTTCCTTTAATATTTGTTGAATCTCTTTTATTGTTGATCCCCTATAACTTCCTGATTTCAAATTTTTTAGAATTTCTTTTCCTACACCACTAATGTTTTCCAATCGCTTCCCCATATATTTGTTTACTCTCTGATTCTATTTAAATTTATCTCGTTCTAAACTCTACAACATCTAAATCTTTCATCTTATGAGCTAAACCAACGACTTGCCCAGGATATTTTGATGATGGGCCCCAAATTCTTGTTTCTTTAATCTTACTTGCAAATCCCTTCAGAATCTTTTCAGCAACATTTTTTATTGTGCTGTCTGGGTTCATGATTATCGGCCTTTTTGATTTCTCTTTTCCAGGCTCTTTTGTATAAACTCTTATTTTTCCAAAACTTTGAAATAACTTTTCTTTCATTTCCTCAATGCCCTCTCCTGTTTTTCCTGAGATTAAAACAAAGTGATATTTCTTTGATTGAAGTGTTGCAGAAATCTTTCTCTTTTCATTTTCTGAAAGAAGATCTATTTTGTTAAAGACAATTATCTTTTTACCCATTATCTTTCCAAATTTGTTTTCTATCTCTGGGATTTCATTCAAATTTGTTATTAAAATTAAAATCCCATCTGCAGTATGGGGTATTCCTCGGTCATAATATTCAGATTCTATTGCGGGAACTTCAACTAGCTGTATTGGAACGCCATTGTAATCCATCATACCTACAATAGGAGATTTTGTTGTAAAATCATATTCTGAAATTTCTGGTTTAGCATTTGTCATGAATGATACCAAAGTTGATTTTCCAGAATTGGTCTTTCCAACTATCACTGCCTGCAAATCTTCTTTCTTTATTCCAACTTTTCCAGAAGCTTTTTTAGACTTCTTCTCTTTTTCCATTGAAGATTTAAGCTTCTTGTAACGAAGTTTTAACTGAGCCCTAAGATTTTCTGCTCCTTTATGCTTTGGAGCAAGAGAAATCATTTTTTCTAAAGCAACTAATTTGTCTTCTGGGTCTTTTGCTAAATCAAATTCTCTTTCAGCATAGATAAAATCTGGATGTGCGTTAATGGGCATGGTAAGATAATATCTTTAAACTTTATGAGATTAAAAGTTTTATGAACCCGCAAATTTTGGATAAAATCAGGGAAAAACGAGAACTTTCACAACTTCCTAAAAAAGATATCGAACTAGCTTATGCCCAATTTGAAAAAAGACAAGCCAGTGAAGAAGAGAAGATAAAATTGACAAGAGAATTGTTAAGAACTACATTTAGTGCTTTTATCAGCAAGAAACTTTTATCCTTAAAAAATAAAGAACCTGAATGGATTTTAAGAAAACATATTTCTACGAGAGAACGACTTCCTTATTACTCAGAAATTTATAGCAGAATTTTTCAAGATTATAAGAAAGCTAGCGTAATTGATTTAGGTGCAGGCATTAATGGGTTTAGTTTTGATTTTTTTAAGAAATCGGGAGTTAATGTAGACTATACTGGCATTGAATCTGTTGGACAACTTACAGAACTAATGAATTTTTACTTTCAACTAAACAAACTAAATGCGGAAGCGATTCATCTAAGTTTGTTTGATAAAGAAAAAGTAAAACAGATAATTGAAAAAACTAAAAAACCGAGGGTTATTTTTCTTTTCAAAGTTATTGACGCTTTAGAAAGTCTGAAATGGAATTATTCCAAAGAATTAATCTCTGAAATTGCCCCTCTTTCTGATAAAATCGTTGTGAGTTTTGCAACAAAAAGTTTAGGCAGCAGAGAAAAATTTAAGGTAAAAAGAAATTGGATTATTGATTTTATTGCAGAAAATTTTCAGATATTGGATAATTTTGAAGTTGGCGGTGAAAGATATATCGCGTTTAAGAGATAATCTTTTAAAGATAACTTGTCTATAATTCTTATGAAACAACTACATGAAGGAGCAAAATGGGTTTTTAGAATCAGAACTTATGTTTCTCTATTTTTTATTTTAATTTTCCTTCTTTCTTTTATAATCCCACTTGCAATCACCACTTCAACAGCTTCAGATAATTTTCTATCTTTATGGGGGTTATCTCTCCTTTTGATTATTGCAATAACCATTTTTATTGGAGAATTTTATTCTAGATTTGCATATAAAAATTGGAAATATGAATTAACTTCACATGAACTTAAATTAGAAAGAGGAATTATCTGGAAAAAATATTCTGCAATCCCCTTTGAAAGAGTTCAAAACATAGATATTAAGAGGGGAATTTTAGCAAGAATTATTGGGTTCTCAACAATAGACATTCAAACTGCGGGATATCACGCTCCTGGAAGTGCAGGGTCAGTTTCTGAAGGGCATATTCCCGCTGTTTCTGTTAAAGAAGCTGAACAAATGAGAGATTTTTTAATAAAGAAAATCGGAAAAAGACAAGGGCTTTAAATTTTGTTTCTTTTAATGAGAGGTAAAACCTTCAAAAATAGTTTTAAATAGGATTTTTGCATTTAGAATATATGAAACCCCAATTTTATAGGAAAGTTTTGAAAAATGGGATGACTGTTATCTTAGAAAAAAGAGATTTACCGATTGTTTCTGTTGCATTTGCGGTAAGATGCGGAGGAATTAATGAACAGCTTTCTGAAAAAGGGATTTCCCATTTTATTGAACATATGCTTTACAAGGGGACACCTAAGAGAAATGCTAGACAGATTGTTTCAGAGTTGGAAAAAAGAGGAGCAGAAATAAATGGTTTTACTGGAGAAACGATAACTGCATTTTGGTGTAAGATTCCCAGCAAACATCTTGAAATTGCTCTTGATGTTTTAAGTGATATCATAAAGAATTCTCTGTTTGATGAAAAAGAACTGGAAAAAGAAAGAAAAGTTATTTTGGAAGAAATCAAAAAAAGAAAAGATAATCCTATTGTTTATCTACTTGATCGTCTTCAAAGAGAGTTATATACTGGGACATTGGGAGCAGATTCTGCAGGAAATTATAAAATTTTAAAGTCAATAGATAGAAAAAAAATCTTTGAGAGATTCAATCAACTTTATACCCCGAATAATTTAATTTTAGCAATTGTAGGGGATGCAAACTTTAATGAAATTGTAAAATTTGCAGAAAGAAATTTTGGAAATGTTAAAGGGAAAGTCCCAAAATTTAGATTTTCTCTCAAGAATGGCAAAATGATTGAAAAAAGAAAAGGGATTGAGCAAGCAAATCTTATTTTTGCATATCATGTTCCTTTATCTACAAATAAAAAAAGTTATGCTGCTGAAGTTTTAAGTGCTTTAATGGGAAAAGGGATGTCATCACGTTTATTTATGGAAGTGAGGGAAAAAAGAAATCTTGCATATGCTATTGAAGGAGACTCTGAAATTTGTAGATTTTTCGCATACAATTTTATTTATATTGGCACCAAAGAAGAAAATGTCAATATTGTTAAAGAGTTGATCTTAAAAGAATTCAAAAAAGTATCAGAAGAATTAACTGAAGAAGAATTGAATCAGGTTAAAGAGCAACTAATCGGAAATTATCATATCAATATGGAAGATTCTCATAGCCAACTGCATAATCTTCTGGCTTATGAAATCGATGGAAATGCCAAGGAGTTTTACAATTATGAAAAAAACATTTCTGACGTGAAATTGAAGGATGTCAGAAACTTAGCAAAAATAAAAAAGTATAGCTTTTTAGCTTTAGTTCCGGAATAAGCCGATTAACATAATTTTTTAAATTTCTTTTCTTAACTATTCTGATGTTTATAGTAAAAGTCCCAGGAATTAATGGGCTGGGAAAGACTTACGGATGTGAGAAAGCAGGAAATGCAATTTTAAAGGTCTTAAAGGAAGAGATATTTTCAAATGAGCAAGGGGTTCCTATAGATTTTCCGCTTTTGGATTTGGAAGAAATCCATTTAGATAATTCTAATCTAAAATTAACTAATGATCTAATTTATAAAAATTCTCTTGAAATTTTTGAAACAAAACCCAAGGTCATTTTTTTAGGAGGAGATCATTCTATAAGCTATTCAACAACAAAGGCTTTTTTAGACTATTGCAAAGATTCAAAGAAGAAACCTTGTTTGATAGTATTTGACAGCCACCCAGATTTAATGCCTGTTTCAAAAGGTTCTGAAAAGTTTCCAAATCATGAAGAATGGTTGAGGGGTCTGGTGAATCAGGGGTTTCCTTGCGAGAACATTCTTTTAGTTGGGTTAAGAAATTCCGCAAAAGAAGAGATTGCCTTTATCCACGAGAAGAAAATTAAAACAATTCCAATTGATAATCTCCTTTTGGATGTTGAAGATATATGCGATACAATTATGGAATTCTCCAATGGGAAAGAATTGTATCTTTCTATAGACATCGATGCAATTGATCCTGCATTTGCTCCTGCAACAGGATATCCAGAACCCGGAGGATTAACGAGCAGACAATTTCTTTATCTCATAAAAAGATTAAACAAAGTGAAAACTTTGAGAGCTGTAGATTTGGTGGAAATAAATCCTTCTAAAGATAATTCTGGTTTGACTGTCAAGCTTGGAGCAAAAATTCTTTCTGAGCTTGTGTGAGAAACCTAATTTAGAAATATAAATAAAAAAGTCTTTCTTATTTTATATAACTTCTGTTCCCCAAAACATCTTTCTTTGTAGGGATTTATTTAAAAAAGAAAACTCATTATAATTATTTTGATGGATATAGCAGAATTTTTGAAGTTCACTGAAGAGGTATGTTCTGATTTTGCAAAAAATTCTAATTCTAACTCGGTGGTTTTATACGGCGGAAGTTATGCTATGCTCAATTTTTTTGCAGAAGCAATGAAGAAGAATTTAGCTTCTAAGAGAAAGAATATTGAACTAATTGTTGATGAAAAGATAGGTAGGGAGTATGTAAGAGAGAAATATTCTGAACAATACCTAATTGATGTTGATTCTTTGCTTCAAATTTATTCTAAACCTAATATTCCTCAGAAATCAACTTAAATACTTCTGCCTTTGCTCCAATAACTTTTTCCAATTCTTCAACTGTGGCATCTGCAATGTTTTTTAGTGTTTTGAAATGTTCAAGAAGTTTCTTTGCATTTTTTGGTCCGATTCCTGGAAACCCTTCTAGAATAAATTGCATTCTTTCTTTTTTATTAAAACTCTTCTTTGAAACATTAAGAGAAGACTCTATTTCTTTTTTTCTTGCAAGAATAAAAATAAACTTAGCAGTATCTTCTTCATTTTTTGTAAAAATTATTGGGGTTTTGTGCTTTAAACTAATTGATAATAAGAAACCCCTTATTGCATTTGCATTTACCCCTTTTTCATTATCATCACTGTATAATTCTTGGTCTTCAATCCCTTCGATTATCAACAACCTGTTTTCATATTGTTGTATTTCCTCTAATTGACGTTTAATTCTTCCTCCAATCATTGAGGAAATAAAATCTGAAACTGTTTTTCTTTCAATCGCAATGTTATTTACTAAATAATCCGCAACTTTTAATTCTCTAAACTCCACTTCAAGTCCAAGATGGATTAATTCAGAAATAACCAAAGAATTCTTTTCTCTATAATCCACTATTATCTTTTGCTTCTCTTCAATTATTTCTTTCTTTTCTCTTTGTTTTGGAAAAATTTCTAGGATAGGCTTTGTGTAGATTGTTTTCATTTTTTGAAATATCTTTTCCAGTTTAATTATATTTTTATAGCAAGATTTTATTTAAGAAAGATGGAAAGACTACCAAAAGATGAATATTATCTAAACATTGCTTTAGCAGCTAGTAAGAGAAGCACTTGCAATAGAAGACATTTTGGAGCTATCATCGTTAAAGATGATTCTATAATTTCAGCAGGGTATAATGGACCTGTTCGGGGAGCTCCAAATTGTTTAGAAAATAGCTGTTTGAAAAATGAACACAAGATTGACGCTGGAAAAGGCTATGATTTTTGCAGGGCAGGACCAATGCATGCGGAGGTTAATGCAATTGTTAATGCAGCGAGACATAGTGGCGGGACTGTTGATTCTATAATGTATATCGCAGGAGAATATGCTGAAGCTGCTAATAAAGAAGGAAAAGAGGGTCTTTCAGATGCTCACCCTTGCAAAGGCTGTCAAAAAGAAATAATCAATGCTGGAATAAAAGAAATTATCATAAGAATGGCTAATGGCGGGATAGAACGGTTCTTCATCCAGGATTGGGTGAAAGAAGCATGGGGAACAAAAGATAAAGAAATTAAAGGTTATTATTAAACAACTTTTTTAAGAATTTCTTTCCTAACTTCTTCTGGATTTTTCAAACTGGTGTCTATCACTAGGTCATAATTTTTTTGATTATATGGGTTTATTCTGTAGTATTTTTGATATCTTTTTATATCACTTTTCCTTCTTTGTGAGATGTACATTACCATTTCTTCAATAGTCTTGACTTTTTTTTCATCTTTTCTTGGCTCTAAAAAAATTCTCCAGGCTCCTACTTCTGGATTAACATAAAGAAATATTTTTTTTGAATGCGGAATGAAATTCCAAGAGAGTCTTCCTTCAATTACAAAATTGTCTTCTTTTTCTCCCAGCTCTTTTTGATAATCATCAACTTGTTTATCTGTCCAACCTTCTTTTTCTCCAAGTTTATTCAATTCATCAATTGTCATCCCTCTTTCTGTTGCCATTTTACCTCTCAAATCTCCCATTGAGTAAAAATTATATCCTAAAAATTTAGCTATTAATTTTCCAACTGTTGTTTTTCCAGAACCAGCTTCTCCAGAAATTGTTATTATCATTTTTGCACCCCATTTGCTTTGCTTTCTTCTCTTCCAAATGGAGTTACTTTAACAAAATCTGCCTTACCAATCAAATCTTTCATTTTTTTAGCTCCCATATAAGTCATCCCAGACGCCAATCCTCCTAAAAATCCATCAATTATTTGTTTTATCCTTCCTTTATATGGAATTAATGTTTGTTCTCCCTCCACACTAATTGGCTTTTCTTTTTCCCCATTAAGCTCTGCCTTTTTTACAGATACCTCATAACTTGCAGAACCCCTATACAATTTGAATTTTTTTCCATCTTTTTCAACAATTTCTCCTGGAGTTTCCTCTGTTCCTGCAAAGACAAATCCCAACATTGCATTATTCGCTCCTGCACCAATAGCCTTTGTTAAATCCCCTGGAAGTTTTATTCCTCCGTCAGCACAAATTGGGATTTCTCCTTTTGTTGCTTCATATACATCCATGATTGCAGTTATCTGGGGGATTCCTGCACCAGTCATTAATCTTGTTGTGCATAATGAACCTGGCCCAATACCCACTTTTACTGCATCTGCACCTTTTGACAAGAAATATTCTGCTGCATCTTTTGTTGCGATGTTTCCAGCCATCACGTCTACATTTGGATAATTTTGCTTTATATAATCAAGAGTTTTTCCAGCATATTTAGAATGCCCGTGAGCAATATCAATTACTAAAATATTCACTCCTGCTTCTGCAAGATATTTTACTCTTTCTTCTACATCTTTAACTCCTATTGCTGCTGCACAGATTAATCCTTCTTTTTTTACTTCTCTAATCTGCTTTGCTTGTTCTTCAGCAGTCATAAATCTATGAATTACTCCCAGCCCCCCTAGTTTCCCAAGAGCAATCGCCATTTTTGATTCACAAACTGTATCCATATTTGCTGCAAGAATTGGAATATCTATTTCATAATTTCTTGTAACTCTTGTTTTGAAATTAACCTCTTTTCTTGAAAGAATTTTATTATACTTTGGAGAAATCAAGACATCATCAAAAGAAAACCCTTCCCCAATAATCCTTGCCATATTTTTATTATTAAAAATATTTTTTTAAAGATTTATGTTATAGAGTTTTTTGAAAATCTTTCTTTATTGGATTAGCCATTTCCTCTTTTATATCCTCAATTGTTCTTTTCATCTTCTTTTCACGAGCATTTGCAACATAGTAAAAAGTTTCATCTCGCGTGCCCTTTGTTATTAACATCACTAATTTTCCTGCCATTAATCTTGCGGTTCTCCCGCTTCTTTGTATTTTTCTGATTGCAGATGGAACAGATTCATAAAAAATAACCATGCTAACTTCTGGGATGTCAAGCCCCTCTTCTCCTATTGAAGTTGCACATAAAACATTTATTTCTCCAGAAGAAAATTCTTCCACCATAATTTTCTGTTCTTTTTGACTTAATCCTGTATTTCCTGTGTTAGTATTTTTCTTTGCCTGCCCGATGAAAACTTTTGATTTAATTCCTTCTATTCCATTTAATCTATTGGAAATTATTGCAGCAGTATTCCTAAACTGAGTAAATACAATAATCTTCATCTTTTCATTTTTCTCTCGCTCTTCTTTAACAATATTAATTATCTCTTGAACTTTTGGATGTTCAAAACCTTTTAGAAGCAATTCATTTGATTTAAGATAAACTAAATTAAATTCTGGTTTTGCTACAAGCTTTACAACCCCCCGACTTTTTTTCTCTGCTGCCTGCTGAAATAATTCTTTCATATACTCATTAAAACTTAGAAGGGTCTGCGTTTCAAGAAGCTCAAGAGCATGCTGCAATTTTATTGCTTGAGAACATACAGAAACTGCAAGCATAGAATTGAAATTTCTTTCTCCTCTTGAAAGCGAACTCATGAGTCTCTTTTGGAGAAAAATCAATTCTGTTTTAGAGGTATTTCCAAATAACACTTTCCTATTTTTTAGTTCTTCAATATAATTATTAAACAGACCCTTCAAAATCTGCCTTAATTCTTCAAGTTCGGCTGGAAAATCTATACTTCTTTTTTCAAATTTTAATTCTTGCAGATATTCTTTTACATCTTCGCTATCTCTTGTTTTTAATTCAACTTCTTCAATTGAGAGATTCCTGCAAATTTCCTTAATCTTTGTAGAATCACTTCCTGGAGAAGCAGTTAATCCTAGAATTCTTTTGTTTTGGGCTTGTTCCATATACTTCTTTGCAACAAATGTGTAATCGTAATTCTTTGTGCATCTGTGAGCTTCATCTTCTATCAAAAGACAAACATCGCTTAAGTCATATAAGTTTTTTTTCAGGTCATTTGCAACGCATTGGGGAGTTGAGAATATAATGTCTGAATTCTGCCATAATTTTCTTCTTTGTCCAGCATTAATCTGACCTGTAAACAAAGTCATCTCTCCAAATAGTTCTGGGAGATGCTTTTTAAAATAATTAAGATGCTGTTCAACAAGCGGTTTTGTCGGTGCAAGAAATACTACCTTCTCTCCTGGAAATTTTTTCATTCGCTCTACTGCAAGCATTAATGCAATCAGGGTTTTTCCCAGCCCTGTCGGTAAAACTACAAGACAGTTCTTGTCAATGCATTTTTCAAAAATTTTAATTTGGTAAAGTCTGGGTGTTATCCCTATTAAAAATTCCATTTTTTATATCACAAAAATAGCAAAGAGCATTCCTATCAAAACAAGTGAAGCAAGGAAGCCCCATAAGACCATATTCCCGAAAAAGATTTTATTCCCATCTAATTCTGATAATGGAAGCATATTAAAAAATGCATAATAAATATTCAGCCTTGAAAATAATGGGAAACCCAAGAAATATCCAATTACAGACAATACTAGGTTTATTACTACTCCTGAAATTGCAATTAATCCTAGGTGATACTCTGTAATATCTGAAAATGCATATAACCCAAATCTTTTCGCACCCCTATAGATTCTTGGCCTTGTATCAAAAACAAGAGATCCCATCCAGACTAAGCTTTTGAATGGAAAGAATATTATTGTTGAGACTATTGGGAGAATTCCTCCTATTGGAAATGCTTTCTTTGAATTCTTATCTTTTGAAAATCCATATTTCCCCCATTCCCAAACTTTCATTTCTATCTCGGAATCTAATAAATAGGCCATTATTTTTTTTCCAAACACATTTGCTAGAATAACAATTGATACTGCCAACAGAACTCCCAAGACGACTTTCCAATCCTCTACAAAACTGGTTGTTAAATTCAGTGAAAGGGTTATAATAATGATTATTAGGGAAATAATGAAACACTCTTTTTTGTTTAACATCTATTCTTTATGTTTGGTTTTTTTATAAAGTTTATTGTGGACAGAAATTAGCTTGTTCTGTAAATAATGGAGAATGGTTTTTTGTTTCTCTGTTCTTCTTTAATTTTTTCTTTTGCAGATTTAAGGATATCCTCTGTTCCTAAAATTAAATCTAAGGCCCTATTATTCGGCAATTTAGTTGAGATTAGCTTATTTCCCACATTATAATCAACTAAAACATGATATGTGCCGTCTGCCATTTCAAAAAAATCCTTCTTTGAAACTGTCTTTTTAAACGTGGTATGCGTTAATTCCCAGTTATCCAACGCCCCCTTTACCTTTTCTTCTAAGACATCTCTTTTTATCTCTTGTTCTGGCAGAATTAATAAATCGATATCTTGGTACGATTCTGGAAGAATCCCTGATTTGGGATTTTTTTCCCTCTTTTTTTTCATATCTCTCCAATACTTTTTTGAAAATGTTGAATTTCCAACTGCTAAGACTGTAATATCTTCCTCTAATATTGATGCAAAATAGCCCAAAAACAACTGCAAGTGCATTGCATCACTGGGATTAAGATATCTTGTAAAGTATTTTTCTTTTGATATTTCCCCGCTTGGTTTAAAGAAACGAATAACTCCCTTTGGAAGTTTTATTGAAATTAAACCATCCAACCCTAAATCTGATAAAATATCGTTCATAATTTTTAATCTTTGAACTTATTTAAAAACCTTTTTTATCTGTTCTGTAGTTTATTTTGTATCACGGAAAACTATTTAAATAGAATCTAATAAATTTATCCATGAGAATAAAAAAGATTAGTGAAGTTATAGGGAACGACGTTTTTACAGATTCTGGAGATCGTTTTGGAAGAATAGAAGAAGCTAATCTGTCTGATAACAGAATTGAAGGCTGGAGAATACAAGTTAGTGGAGGCGTTATTTCTATGATTGGGGGAGCAAGAGGAGTTATAATCCCTCACCAGTTTGTTAAAGCAATTGGAGACGTTTTCGTAATCAACAAGGCTGCACTTCCAAATCCTGAGTCAAGCATAGATGAAGTACCTGAAGACTCAATGTAATTTTACACTTAAATTTATAGGTAAACTTTATAAGTAATAATTATTTTAATATAAGATGGCAGACGGAACAACAATTTTGCAGCATTGGATTTTCTCGCAATTTCTATTACCTTTTTTGCTAGTCTTCTTTATAGTTTTTGCAATTCTTGAAAGAACTAAACTTTTTGGAGATGGTAAAAAACAAATTAACGCTCTTACTGCTTTTGTAATAGGCTTAATCTTTGTAGGGGCAGTTTATCCCAAATTAGTTGTTTCAAATTTAATTTTATTCTTAACAGTAACTATTGTTGCTGTCTTTGTAATCTTGCTCATCTGGGGATTTATCTTCGGAGACGAAAAAGGATTCAAGTTAGAGGGATGGATGAAATGGGTTCTTGGAATAACTGCGGGTATTGCTTTTATCTGGGCAGTTATCTGGGCAACAGGATTAACAGATAAACTGGGGAATTTCTTTTCTCAATCCAGCAGTTTGGGAAATACTATCATAACTAATGGAGTTTTCCTTTTAGTCATTGCAGTGACTTTAGTTGTAGTGATGAAGAATCAGAAATAATTTTTAAAAAAACATATCTAAATTATATTTCCTATTTCTATTAATGTTCGTTTAAAAAATAAAAAGCAATTTTTTAACGAAACATATTTAAATTATATATTCTATTTTCCTTAATGTTTAAAGAGATGATTGTTTTAGCGACTTCTGGCAGTTTTGATAATGGTCTTATTGGAGAATTACTTAACAAATGGGAACAAATAGGTTTTTTTGATTATCTTCTTCCTTTCATGTTAATTTTTGCATTAGTTTTTGGTATCTTAGTCAAAGTTAAGGTATTCAAAGATAACAAAATGGTCAATGGGATTATTGCATTGGCTGTTGCATTAATGTCTTTGCAGTTCAATTTTGTTCCTGAATTTTTCAGCCAGATTTTCCCTAGGGTAGGCATTGGATTGATTATTATTCTAGGACTTTTAATTGTGGTTGGATTGTTTATGGATCCTGACAGCAAGGTTATGAATTATATCCTTCTTGGTGTGGGGATTATAGTTTTCTACTTTGTACTGGTTCAATCAGCAGGAGCAACTGGCTGGACTTCTGGAGATTGGCTGAGTGAGAACTGGGGCAATATTCTCGCAGGAGTCTTAGTTGTAATATTTGTTATTGCTATGATTAACAGCCAGGGCGGTCCTAAGGCTCCAGTCCCCATTCATAATTACAAAGGGTTTTGGGCTAGAGACTAAAATTTATTTTTAGAAAATTATTTTTTTCGTGTAGTATGCTTTATACTCCCCGATTCGTGGTGTTGCGGTTTTGAATAAGAGACCATCTTTGAGAATGAGTCTTGCATCATTGACATTTCTTTTTTTATGCTTCCAAGATCTTGTCCATAAGATCCTACTTTCTCAAGAATTGCAATTTGCAATTTGTCCATAACTGTTTCTATTTTCTTAAGACGTTCTGAAACACTTTCTAATTTTGTTTGAAGAAGTATTGCTGCCTCTGAAGTTGTATCCAATTGTTTTTGGAATTTTTTCATTTTTTCTGAGAACAATTGATCTGCAATTTCCATCACTGTATCTGCGTCTATTCCTGCTTGCTGAGCATATTGTGTTGTATATCCACCTTCCTGGTAATATTGGGGGTTTTCTTGCGGTACATATTGCCCTTGTTCTGCTGGAGCATACCCTTGCTGCTGATTTGCTTCATAAACATTTGGCTGGTAATTTTGTGCTGGAGAGGGTATAGATTCTTCTTCATTTGGCATAATTGAAGGCTGTAATTCATCCCCTGGACTAGAAACTGCATATTTTATTTGGGATTGTTTTAATGCATCATTTATCTCTTTAGGAGAAACTCCTTGCCTTGCTAACTCATTGATTATTTCATCGTCAGGAATTCCCTGGCCTTTCATCCTCGTTATCTGTTCTAAAACACCCATTTTCTCTTTTATTAAGTTTGAAATCTTTTTTAATTTTTCCTAAAATGCTCTAATTCTTTTTTTGTGACTAATTCCATAGGCTGAAACATTTTTGCCTGTCTTGTTAGAATTTCCAAATCTTCTTTCTTAGCAAATTTTGAAAACTCATTTGAAATTGTTTCTAAAAATGAAGATAGCCTTCCCATGGTCTGTTTGATATTTTCAATGTCTTTTTTAACATCCAGCATTTGTTGGGTTGATTTTTCTTTTATTTCAATAAGGTTTTGCCCTATAAGCAGCAGCCTATCCTTCAAAATTCTTTGTTTCTCTTCAATATCCCTCACCTTAGAATTTAGATTTCCCGCGATTTGGGATGAATAATCTATCTGTTCTGGAGCCATGCCAAAATAATGTCGAAGTAGTTTAAATTTGTTTGTGTTCATTTGCTTCATTTTTCAATAAATATAAAAACTAAAAATATTTTATCAGAAAGATGAAGATGGATAGCAAAAGAAAAAAGACAGGGTTGTCTAGTATTGTTGTTACTTTAATTTTAATTGTAATTTCATTAGTCGCTGTCGGAGCTGTCTGGGCTGTAGTCAATACTGTTCTTAAGGGGCAATCAGATCAAGCTTCTTTAGGAACAATAACTTTTAGCGCTGGAATAACTAGTTTAAGTTTAGACAACTCTTCAAACAGCATTGCTGTTACTGTTCAAAGAAATGCAGGAGAGGCAAATCTTAGGGGAATGAATTTTTATTTTTATAACCAAACTGGCGCTGAAATTAAAACAGAATATTTTACTATGGCTGAATTAGCTAAAAAGACATTTCTTTTCCAGCTTGCAATGAATATTTCAGTTTTAAATAATGTTTCAATTGCTCCGATATTCAATACTGCTGATGGAGAAGAGGTTTTAGGGAATATTGCTGACAGCTATAATATCGGGAAAGGAGTTTATACCGAAATTCCTATAGAAAATAATTCAACTTGCGTTCCAACATCTTGTTCTGCTTTGGGATATAATTGTGGGACTTGGTTAAATGGAACTTGTTCGGGAACATTAAATTGTGGAAATTGCAGCGAGGGCGTTTGTATTACGGGGATTTGCTCTTCTGCTATCTCAGAACTTCTGCCTGCAGAAAGAAAAATTAATTGGTCTCAGGTCGGGATTCCTGGAGGGGTTCCAAGTAGAACTATTATTTGTGCAAATGTTAGGAACGCTCCTTATAATGCTGTGGGGGATGGAATCCATGATGATCTTTTAGCAATTCAATCAGCTATCGATGCTTGTCCTGCAAACCAAGTAGTTTATATTCCTAATGGGAGATATTTAATAACTTCAGATATACTTCTAAACAAAAGCATTGTACTAAGGGGAGAAAGTCCAAATGGCACTAAAATTATCTTTAATACTACTGCTGCTAATTCTGAAGATAATATTATCACTATGAAAACAGGGAAGGGGAAACTTGGAGCTTCTATTAATGTTAGCTCTGGATATACAAAAAATTCAACACAAATAGTCTTAGTCAATGCGTCTAGCATTTCTGTTGGGGATTATATTATTATTTCTCAGAAGAATAATGCAATTACAACTTCTGTTGGAACTAATGAGCGTTATTGTGATTGGTGCGGTACTGAAAATGGAACAAGAAATATGCAGCAGGTTACAAAAGTTATAGCAAAAAGTGGAAATACTATTACTGTAAAAGAACCTCTTGATATCACCTTTGAAGCTTCATTAAATCCTTATATTAAAGAAATTAGCAATATTCTTGAATGGGCTGGACTTGAACAAGTAAATCTTGAACGAACACCAGCAGCTGGCGTAACCACTGGTGGATGGGCTGTCAGAGCTAGTTATTGTTCTTATTGCTGGATTAAAAATATCTCAACTAACATGACCCTTCGAGGACATGTAAGATTAGAGTTTTCTTATTCTAGTGTTGTAAGAGACAGTTATTTCTTTAATGGGTACAGTCATGAAAGCGGAAATTCTTATGGTATTGCCCTGTATCAAATGAATTCCAATCATCTTATTGAAAATAATATTGTTAGAAAAGCTAGACATGCACTTATCTTTGCGGGGGGAGGCTCTGGAAATGTTTGGGGTTATAATTATTTATTAGACGGAGATATGAATAATGCTAATTGGTTAGCTCAGGACTCTGAAACTCATGGTTCTCATCCATACATGAATCTTTATGAGGGAAATGTTTATGGAAAAGTAGATCATGGAGATACTTGGGGAGGTAGCAGTGATAATACTCATTTTAGAGAGTATGCTTCTAGACTATTCAACAACTCCGAAAAAAGCGGGGGTTCTTGGGCAGTACAGATTGGAACTAAAAACTATTATGAAAACATTATTGGAAATATCCTTTGTCATCCTGGTTGTACTGGGCAATATATGCCTTCTGATTTTACCGGCGGAGTCAAAGCAGTATATAGAATTGGATTCCAAGATGATGGGGACCAAATCCAATCAGTAGCTCCAGAAACACTTGGAACTATCCTTCATGGAAATTTTGACTATCTAACAAATACCGTTATCTGGGATTCCTCAATCTCTGAACATAACCTTCCATCTTCTATGTATCTTTCTTCTAAACCTTCTTGGTTCGGTTCTGTTCAATGGCCGCCGATAGGTCCAGATATTTCTGGATATGTTAATAAAATCCCTGCAGAGTTGAGATATGAGAGCATGACTTGAATATAAAAAACATTTTAAACTTCATATCTTTTTTTAGTTAATGCCAGACAAAGAGGAGAAATTATATTCTTATTCAGTAAGACGCGAAGGCGGAGAAGATATTCTTTATATTAATTATCTTGGCGCTCCATTTGTTCCAAGTTTAGCAGATTATGCTGAAGTAATGAGTCGGACAGTTGATGCATTAATTGAAAATTCAAATGTTTCAAGAATTGTTTTCAGCCAGCAAAAAAATTATAACTACGATTTTAAAGAAACTTCTCTTCTTTTAGAAATTGCCCAGCTTTATACTTATTTTTTAAAGCAAGAAAAAATCCTTTCTTATGAAAAAATTGTAACCTCAAATGGCCAGGCATTTAATCAAAGATATAATGATCTTTTCTCTTTTTTATTATCTTTAAAACAAGACCCAATTGCAGCATATTTTGAGATTAAAAGAATTGTTTTCCAAGCGAGAATATCCTCTGAAAAAATTGAACTTCCTTACAAGAACGATCAAGAAAATTATCTTCGTTTTCTTGAAAAAATTTTATCCCTTCTAGAAAATACTAAATTAATACAGTCTTCTATTCCTTATCTTGATCTTTACAAAAAAGGAGACAGGGAAATTTATAATCATTTGTTTAAACCAGATGTCATCCCTAATTTTACTTTTACTCGACTGATTTATGATCTGCCTGAAGATGCAGAAATTATTGATCAGTATCAAATTGGAGAAGAACACGATTCTTCTACTGTAACTATTCTAAAAAAGAAAGATGAAGCGAAAATGATCTATCACATAAATCCTCCAGAAAATTCTCTTGATGAGGACCATAATATGCTTCTCAATTTGGCAAGGGGAGTTTTAATTGAACACCAGCCAAAAGCAGAGGAATTTACTGATATTGAAAGAATCAGGCAAGTTTTTTTTAATATCTCTAAAGATTTGCTTCAGGATTTAGCACAGACTCAGAATATAAAAATGAATTATCTTGATTTAAACAAATTATCTACTATTCTGGTCAGACAAACTATCGGATTTGGATTAATTGAAGTTTTACTGCAAGATAAAAAATTACAGGATATTATGCTTAACGCCCCAATTCCTATGACAAACGTTTTTGTAAAACATCAAGATTATGATGAGTGCACCACCAATATTCTGCCGAGTCAAGCAGATATTGATTCCTGGGCAGCTAAATTCAGAATGATTTCTGGACGTCCATTAGATGAGGCAAATCCAATCTTAGATACACAATTAGAAATTGGAAAAATTAGCGCCAGAATTGCAATAATTCAAAATCCTCTTTCGCCTTATGGATTGTCTTACGCTTTAAGAAGACATAGAGAAGAGCCTTGGACATTGCCTCTTTATATCCAAAATGGAATGCTTAATTCTTTTACTGCTGGATTGCTCAGTTTTATGATTGATGGGGCAAGAACAATCCTGATTGCAGGAACAAGGGGTTCTGGTAAATCTTCTCTTCTGGGAAGTTTAATGCTAGAAATTATTCCGAAGAACAGAATTATCGTTATTGAAGATACTCTTGAATTGCCTGTTGAGTCATTGAGAAAATTATCTTATGATATTCTCAGCATGAAAGTTCGTTCTGCATTATTAAAAACTTCCACAGAGGTTTCTGCTGATGATGGAATAAGGACTAGCTTGAGATTAGGAGATTCTTGTTTGATAATTGGGGAAGTTAGAAGCTTGGAAGCTAAAGCTCTTTATGAAGCAATGAGAGTTGGTGCATTGGCAAATGTTGTTGCAGGAACAATTCATGGAGCATCTCCTTATGGGGTTTATGATAGAGTTGTAAATGATCTAGAAGTTCCTAAAACTAGCTTTAAAGCTACAGATATAATTGCTGTCTGCAATCCAGTTAAAACTTCTGATGGAATGCATTCGAGAAGAAGAGTTGTCCAGCTTTCAGAAGTAAGAAAACACTGGAAAGATGACCCTCTTCAAGAAAAAGGATTTGTTGATTTGCTGAATTATAATATTGAGAAAGATCAGTTAGAGCCAAGCAATGACTTAATTAATGGCGACAGTGAAATCTTGAAGGATATTGCTTCAAATGTCAAGGGCTGGGCAGGAAACTGGGACGCAATCTATGATAATATTCTGCTTAGAGCAAAAATTAAACAAGAAATAGTTGATACTGCAAAAAAAATAGGAAACAATAGAATTTTAGAAGCAGGATTTAACACTTTGTCTAATCACGCATTCCATGAAATTTCAGACAGCGTAAGAAAAGAAGTCGGGTTGCCTGTTGGGGAAAGAGTTTTCCCAGAATGGCAGAAATGGCTAGCTGAAAAAATTAAAACTAAAAAGTTTTAGAAAAATTATTTAAACTGAGAATGTATCTATATTTCATAGGTGAATAATGGGACACAATTATTTAGACACAGCAAAAAAATTATTGAATATCGCTGAAGAGTTAAAAGAAAACGAAGCTACTCAGGGTGAGATTGCTACTGCTTATGAAAGGGCGGGTGATGCTTACTTGTTAGCAGGCAAATCTGGAACAGCAAATGAATTTTATAAAACTTCTAAAAATTATGCTCATGACGACCATATTAAAGATAGGCTTAGAGAAAAAATCACTGGAAATTATTCTTTAGACAAAATAAAATCTAACATTCAAAGGCTAAATGTTTCTTCTTTGGAGAAAGAAGCAGGGCTTGGCGCCAGAGTTGATGATAAAAAGAAAAAGAAACTTTTTGAACCTGGTTTTTTTGATAGGGTGTTTAAACCAAATACCCCCTTTGCAATCTTAAGCGCTTTTAGCCTTATGGCTGCCCTTTTTTTTATTTCAGTTAATTTAACTGGATTTGCTTCATCTACAATCAGCATTAATGACTCTAAATGGATTAGCTTTTGTCTTTTTGCATGCGGGTTGGTTTTTGCATTTCTTTTCTTGAACAGCAAAAAAAGATTTTAATTTTTTCTTTATTCCTCTTCGATATGAATCGCAAATATTTATAAGTTAAATTCCCTTTTTGTAATTGACTAAAAAGGGAGGGAAAAATGGCGCCTATTAAACCAAACATAGATGATATCATAAGAAAACATTCTGCTAGAATTGAACAGAGCATAAATACTTCTCAACCAATTGAAAAGGTAAACTACAGCCAGAGTTATTCAACATTTAAAGCAGAGATGGCACCAGAACTCACAAGGTATGAAAGATGGTGCAAATCATTAGGCAATGTCATCAAATTAAAAGTTGCAAAAAAAGATGAAGATAAAATTAGAAAAAGTTTAGAAATTGCCCACCTGGATTTAGAATCTTGGCAGCCAATCACCTTAAGTGTTATGGCATTCATTTCTATTTTTTTATTGGGTCTTTTAATATCTGTAGTAATCTCTTTATTTGCAGGAGGATTTGCTAATTTTCCTATTTTCTTTTTCTTGCTGGTAATTATTCTTTCGCTGTTTGTTTTTTATTTTTTGAATGCATATCCAATAAGATTGGCAAACAAGTGGAGACTTAAGGCATCATCGCAAATGGTTCCTGCTATTTTGTACATAGTTGTCTATATGAGACACACTCCGAATTTAGAAAAAGCAATTTCTTTTGCATCACAGCATCTCCAATACCCTCTTGCACTTGATTTTAAAAAAGTTTTTTATAATGTAGAAATTGGAAAATTTTCAACGATTAAAGAAAGTCTTGACAATTATCTTGACGGCTGGAGAGATTATTCTACAGAATTTATTGAATCCTTCCACCTAATCGAAAGCAGTTTATTTGAGCCTGATGATTCAAAGAGAATTACAACTCTTGAGAAATCTCTGCAAGTTGTTCTTGACGGGGTTTATGATAAGATGCTTAAATTCACTCATGAAGTTAGAAGCCCCCTTACAAATGTGTACATGCTAGGGGTTGTTTTACCTACATTGGGATTAGCTTTACTTCCTCTTGCTTCTGCAATGATTGGCGATTCATTCAAATGGTATCATATTTTTGTTTTATTTAATCTAATTATTCCATTCTTTGTTTATTACTTGACTGACAAAGTTATGTTTTTGAGGCCAGGGGGATATGGAGAAACAGAACTGCTTGAGAGAAACCCTCTTTATCCTAAATATAAAAGCAATAAACCTTATCTTAAAGCATTCTTGATTTGTCTTCCTTTTTTTATAATTGGATTATTGCCTCTTGCTTTTCAATACACTCCTCTGCCTGCTGCTTTGGGATTAAAACAAGATTATACTTTTTCAGAACTAGGACTTACTTTCTTTGGTGATGAATCTCTTTTTGGGTTTAGAGACGTTGGAGGGAAACTTGTCGGACCATTTGGTGTTGGAGCATTGCTTATGGGGGTATTTTTTATTATTGGCGCTGCATTATTTTTTTCTATCTCTTTTAAGGAGAGAACAAAAGAACTAATCAAAGAAAGAGAAAAGACAAAACAGCTTGAATCTGAATTTAATAATTCTTTATTCCAATTAGGAAACAGAATTGGAAATGGAACTCCTCCTGAACTGGCATTCAGCAAAGTAGCAGAGTCTACAAAAGGATTGAAAACAGAGGACTTTTTCAAAAGAGTTAATTATAATGTCATGCAAATGGGTATGAGTGTAGAAAGTGCAATATTTGATGAAAAAAGAGGAGCTATTGCTTATTACCCCTCTGATTTAATTGGGACGAGCATGAAAATTTTGGTTGAATCTGCTAAAAAGGGATTAAATATCGCTGCCTTAAGTTTGATTAGCATTTCTGAATATGTTAAGAATATCAACAAGATTACAGACAGATTAAGGGATATGCTTGCAGAAATAATTTCTGATATGAAAAGCAACATGACATTCCTTGCACCTTTATTGTCTGGAGTAGTTATTGGGCTTGCAGCAATGATAACCTCTATACTTTCAAAATTGAATATTGCTGATGCAACAGGGGATACTTCTGCAATTACCGGATTGGGAAGTTTGTCTGCAATCACACAGTTATTCCAAGTTGATTTTATGATTCCGCCATATTTACTTCAGTTGATTGTTGGATTTTATCTTATCGAAATAATTTTTATCCTGACAGGAACTCTTGTTACAATTGATTCTGGGGAGGATAAATTGGAACAAACCAACAAAACTGGGGATAATCTGAAAAAGGGTATTGGGCTTTATGCAATTACTGCATTAATTGCAATACTTTCTTTATTCTTGTTAACTACCATTGTATTGGGGAATTTAGTTTAACTAAACATTTATTAATTTCTTTTCTGTTTTTTATTAATGAAAAGAGTGAATAAAAAGGGTGTTATTTCCGAGTATCTCCCCTGGTTAATCATTGCAGTTGTAGTTCTTGTGGTTATCATGATCAGCATCTTCTTTATGAAAGGAAAAGGCTTTGAATTTATTGATTATCTGAAAGGCCTTTTTAGAGGGGGATAATTTGTCAGAATTAACTGTTGAACAGCTTATAAAAATAATTTTGGGAATTTTTGTAGTAGTTGTGGTTATAGCTGGCCTTTATTTCTTTTTTAAAACTCAGGTTATTGATTTTTTTAAAGGAATCTCAGTAGGAGAACCTACTCAGATGTTTGGAGCATTAATAAGATGAATAAGAGGGCCTTTTTGTTGGGAGAAGAAACCGTGAAGATTATTGTAGCTGTAATCTGTGTTGTGTTTTTAGTTGCAATTCTAGCCTCAATTTATTTTTCTGCAACAGGAAGTCAAAAATCAAAAGAAGCCCAGTCTATTGTTAACGGAGAAAATGGACTTGCAAAAGAAATAACTCGTATTAACAGCGATGGAACACCAAATGAACAGGGTTTCTTAATTCCAAATCCTTCTGGTTGGTATCTATACAGTTTTACTGGGGATAAAAAGCCAAATTTATGCGCCGGCGCCAACTGTATTTGTGTTTGCGGAAATGTTCTAGTTGATTTATTTAATGCCCAGACAAAAGAATGCGATAAAAAAGGGGTATGTGTAATTGTTGAAAATCTTAACACTTTTGAAAAGATTAAAATAGAAAAATCTGGAATTTATCTTTTGATAAAGAAAACAAACGGAATTTTAGAGGTGACTAAAAAATGAGCTTTGATGAAATGGTAAAATATTTAATTTGGGTAGTCTTTTTTATGTTAGTGTTAGTGGGATTATATTTCGCACTTAAAAAATTGGGGATTTTATGATTAATACTACAAAAAATCGCAGAGGGGAAATAACAACACAACAGATAGTTCTCTTAATTATCCTTATTGTCAGCTTTGCAGTTATCTTATTCTTTTTAGTTAGACTCAATCTTGGCTCAACTTCTGACACAGAAGTTTGTCATAACTCTGTTGTAAGCAGAAGCAGCGGGGTTATTCCTACAGAATCTATTCCGTTAAATTGTAAGACTAGTTATATCTGTCTTAGCAAAGATGGAACCTGTGAGAAAATGACTTCTCCTAAAATTGAAAAGGTAAAGACAAAAGAAGAAGTTTATTCTATTCTTGCAGAGGATATGTCTGAATGCTGGTGGCAATTTGGAGAAGGAAAATTAAATTATATCAGCAGTCAATTCACTTCTGATCTTTATTGCTCTATTTGCTATCAGTTAGCTTTTGATGATAGTATTGACTTTTTTGAGAATAATGAAATAAACAAAAATGAATTTTATGTTTATCTTTCTTCAACAAATGTTTCTGGAAAAGATATTACTTATTTAGATTATCTCGTAGGATTGACAAGTTCTCAAACTATTGAATCTACCCTTACTTCCCAGAATGCTAATTTTGGGAAGATGAGTTTGGACAAACAATATTATATCATGATGGGGATTTTTAGCAAAGTCGGCGTTGTTGGATGGATTGCAGCAGGAGCTGCAACTACCGGGATAGTTGCTTCAGTTATTTTGTCTGGCGGACTTTCTATCCCAATATTAATTGCTGCCGGAGGAGGAGCAATTGCAGGGGGGGTAGGGGGTTATTTTTTAGGAACCGCTTTTAGCGGAGATTCAGGGCATCAGTATTTATCTCCTACAATAATTGAAGCTAATTCCAAAGATTTTAATTCTCTTAATTGCAGTTCAATTAATACATTAGCCTGATTAGTTAGTTTTATTAATTTCAAAATGAATTTATTCCTATGCAAAGAGGGATTATAAAAAATAGAAGAGGTCAAAACAGGAGTTTTTCTCTCCGCAATTTTCTTCCAGAAAATCGCAAAGGAACTATTCTTGTGGAGAATGTTATCTTCATTATCCTAAATATCCTTTTCATTTCAATCCTAATTTTATTTTTGTCTAGACAAGGGGACGGAGCGGTTGTGCTAGAACAGTCTTATGCAAAAAATATCGCCCTTTTAATTGATGCTTCACAGCCTGTCAGCGAAATGAAACTATACATGAAAGACGCAATTGATGTAGCAGAAAAAAATGGGATAAGCAGAGAAGAAATAGTTAAGATAAATGGAAATAGTGTTCTAGTTAAACTTAGTGCTAATGGCGGATACCAATATTCTTTTTTTAATAATGTAGATGTTACAGTATATCCTGATGTTTACACCGAAAAAAATTATATCATAAAAATTAATGGATACAAATAAAATGTTAAAAAAAATTTTACCGAATAAGCGCGGGGATAAGATAATCTCTGTTTACTGGTTTGCCGTTCTAATAATCGTAGCTGGGGGAATCTTTGGGATGGTTTATGTTTTTTATGGGACTCCTTATGATATTCGAGAACTGGAAGTTAATCTGCTGATAAACAAAATTGCCGATTGTGTTTCTTATGCTGGAAGAATAAACTCCAATGTGGTTTCTGAAGGGGTTTTCAATAAAGATTTTAATCTGTCTAATGATTGCAATTTAATCTTAACTACAGATGAATGGGAAGAAGTACAATATTACACTAAAGTTGATTTTTATAATATAAATAATGCAAATACCCCTATCTTTACTCTTGCAAACGGGAATAGCAATCTTCTTACAAACTGCGAAATTCAAGAAGACAAAGAGTATTCTAAACTTGCTAAATGCGCAGATGGAAGTTTTTATTCTCTTGACAGCTTAGATAATCAGTATATAATAAAAATTTTAACTTCAGTGAGGAAAGCAGAAAAAAATGTTAAGGTCTAATAATAAAGGGCAAGTAGGAGAAACAATGTCTTGGGTAGTTGCAACATTAATCATTATCGGGATTTTGATTGCTTTTATCTACATTTCTGTTTTAATGGCCGATTTGAAAAAAATAAGTTTGGCTGACATCCATACTGAGTCAGAGCAAGGAGTTGATATTTTATCTGAAAAGACTGTCTTGGCACATACCTTAGCTAATAATAAAGATAAACAACAGATAGATCAAATTTTGGGGGAGAAAAATGCATAAACCAACTCGCGACCCCGCTTCAATTAGGATTATTCCGCGAAATCGCTCAAACTCGCGACCCCGCTCGTCTTATGGATTATTTCCGCGAAATCGCTCGGGGGATATTCCAATAACTATTCTCGTAATTGGGGTCATGATAATCTGTGCTTTAGCAATTGTCAGTTTCTTCTCGTCTACAATAAAAGAGAGAAATTCTTTTGTAGGCATAGACTTAACTGAACAAACAAATGCAAAAATAGAAAGCGCTATTTTTAACAATGAAAATCCTGCCGGGCTTTATCTCTACAAAAATACAACTGAAGGGTTTTTGTTTTGGCAGAAAGAAGTCCTTTTATTTTCCATTGAGTATAAATTCAAGCCTTAACAAAAACATTTTTAAACAAAATAACTCTAGAATAGATATGATAAATAAAAAGGGGCAAGGCTTAAGTGTTAATGTAATTATCCTTTTAGTCTTGGGGCTTGCTGTCTTGGTTATTTTAATTTTGGGTTTCACAATCGGTTGGAACAAAATTCTTCCATTTATTGCAGGCAATAATGTGGACACAATTGTCAACCAATGTCAAGCAGCATGTTCAACAAATTCCCAATATGGATTCTGTGCAACAACCAGAACAGTTAATGACGGTATCAATGAGGAATTTGATGCAACTTGTTATTCTCTTGCTACAGATACTCTTTACACTTCGAGATTGTATGGAGTAGATACCTGTCCTCAAGTTACTTGCAGCACTCCTGCAGCAGGATAATTCTAGACTCTTATGGATTACGGTTTTTCTGACAGGCGAAATAAAAGAAAAGATAAACGAAGAGAAAAAAAGAAGCACCCTTACAAACATGGCGGAGTTCAAAGAACCTTGGAACTAAAAACAAGATGATTTTTAAATTATAATTCTTATCTTCCTATATGTACGAGGTGATTTTTTTATTTGTCTTGGCTTTTGTTCATGTGCTATTTGCAGTAGTTCAGGATATTAAAACCAGGGAGATTTGCAACTGGATTAGTTTTTCTTTGATAATTTTTGCATTGGGATTTAGATTTCTTTATTCTTTATTCGAAGGAGACGGCTTTGTCTTTTTTTACATGGGGCTTATTGGGCTGGGGATCTTTTTCTTATTGGGAAACCTCTTTTATTATGGGAAAGTTTTTGCAGGGGGGGATGCAAAACTAATGATTGCTTTGGGAACTGTTCTTCCTATTTATCCCAATATATTTTCTAATCTGGAATTATTCTTCAACTTCCTATTAATGTTCCTTTTTGCAGGATTTGCCTACACCTTCTTTTCCAGCATAGTTCTGTTTTTGAAACATTTCAAATCATTCAGAAAAGAATTTATTGTGCAGCTTAAGAAGAAGAAAATTTTCATGATTATCTTAACTGCCGGAAGTGTTCTATTTTTATTGATTGGCTTTTTTTACAGCTTGTTTTTTCTTGTAGGGATTTTTATTTTCTTTATCTCTTATCTGTATATTTATTCTAAGGCAATAGATGAAGCATGTATGATAAAAAAAGTTAAAGTAAAGACTTTAACTGAAGGAGACTGGCTTTATTCTGATTTAAAGGTGGGGAATAAATGGATTAAAGCAACATGGGATGGGCTTACTAATAAAGACATTAATGAGATAAGGAAAAAATATCATGAAGTAAGAATAAGACATGGCATCCCTTTTTCTCCTGTCTTCCTTATGGGGCTGATCGCTCTAATCATCTTTACCTTTTTTGACATCCAATTATGGAATCCTTTTTGGTAATCTGAATATTTCTTTTATTTCTTCTATCTTCGATTTTGGCTCTTTATCCATCTTTTCTTCCTCTTTTCCAATTTCTTCTTTTATCTTTTCCAATTCTTCTATTTTCATGGATTTTTTTTTGGAATTAAAATCTTCATTTTCATAAACTGGGAGAAGACTAATAATCAGATGCCCGAATAATTTTGACTGGGCAGATTTTATTTCTTTCGCCTTTAATTTCATTTTTAATTTTTTTGAAATCTTCTCTGCAAGAGCCAATGTTTTTTTCGATGCTGTTTCTGAATGCTCTTTTGGAATAATCATTACATGCCCCTTTGATATCGGGTTTATTTCAAGAACTGCAATGGCGTCTGCATTTTCTTCAATTTTTACAGAATGAATCTTATTTGAGGCTATTGCGCAGAAAACACATTCTGGAGATTCTTCTTTGGCCACTATATTGTTTTTTTCAAGAAAATCTTCAAGCTGCTTTGCACCCATTGATTCAATTTGATCAATTGCGGATAATTTCTGATCTTCTGGGAATGTTTGTTCTATGTGAGAAATAATTTTTTGCTTGATTTCAATACTTTCTTCTTCTGATAACATTTTTATCCAAACGCTCTACGCATATCAATTACTTGAATAGAATTAACTTCTTCTATTTCCCTCAGGCAGTTTTCTAATTCTTCAAGCTCTTTTTCTTCTGGCCAAGCAAAAAGTGCAATTATCGCCTTTAATCCGAATGCGATTGGTTCTTCTTCAAATGTGCAATTTTTCCCGCCTAAATCTTCAATTAAATCTTTTGCATCCTCTTTTATTCTTTCTAAATCTCCCTCTGGAGAGGTAGGCATTATCTTTATTTTGACTGCTGCAATTCCCATAAAATAATTCAACACAGAGTGTTTATAAGAGTTTTGCTTTTTTTAATCTAAACCATTTTTAACGAAAATACTTAAAAATGTCCATTTATTTTTGAATTGATGATTGGAAACTATGAAAGGATTATAGAAAAAATTTCTAAGCTCTCTGGATTAGAAAAAGAAGAGATAGAAAGAAGAATTGAAGCGAAGAGAGCTAAATTATCTGGGCTAATCAGCCGAGAAGGTGCAGCCCAAGTTATTGCAGCAGAGCTGGGCATTTCTTTTGACAATGAAACACTGAAAATAGAAGAGCTATTGCCTGGAATGAGAAAAGTAAATCTTATTGGGAAAGTTATGGGTGTTTCTCCTGTCAGAACATTCAAGACTAAAAAAGGAGATGATGGGAAGGTTGTTAATCTCTTCATCGCCGATGAGACTTCAAATATAAAAGTTGTTTTATGGGATACTAATCATATTGGATTGGTCGAAGAAGGAAAAATTGGAGAAGGAATTGTAATAGAGATATCTAATGGAAGCATGAGGGAAAATGAACTTCATTTGGGAAGTTTCTCTGGATTAAAATTAACCAACCAATTAATTGAAGCAGTAAATACTGAAAGGGTTTTTAGAGAGAAAAAAATATCTGAGATTAAAACTTCTGACAGCGCAAAAATGCGGGCTTTTATTGTTCAGTCTTTTGAACCTAGATTTTTCTATGTATGTCCTGAGTGCAAGAAAAAAGCTAATCAAGAAGAAGGGAGTTTTGTGTGCGCTGAGCATGGGAAAGTTGCAGCAGAAAAAAGAGCTTTGTTAAACCTTGTTCTTGATGATGGAACAGAGACTATTCGAGGAGTTGTTTTCCATAACAATCTCGAAAGTATCGGCCTTACTGAATTAGAAAATCCTGAAGAATTAGCAAATCAGCGAAATGCATTACTGGGGAAAGAAATGTTTTTCTATGGAACAATGAGGAATAATAAGGTGTTTAATACCCCTGAATTCATCATTGACAGAGCAGAGCCTATTAATCTAGATTTATTAATTCAAGAATTAGAGAAATAGAATGTTTTTTAGAACACATCTAGTTATTCTTTTATTTTTCTGGTTATTATTTTTTCAGTCTATTCCTAACCCGTGTATTTCTTTAGCTGTTGCAATTTTTGCAACTATGCTTCCAGACATAGACAACAAATTTTCAATCCTTGGAAGGTATAGGTTATCTAGAATTTTTAATTTTTTTGTCAAGCATAGGGGAATTACCCATAGTTTTCTTTTTTTATTTTTAGTTTCTATCCCAATTTCTTTATTTGCTAAAGAATTTTTATTAATTTTTATTTTAGGTTATCTTCTGCATTTATTTTTAGACGGAATTACTGTTCAAGGCGTAAGCTTCTTTTACCCATTAAAGAATAAACTTAAGGGGCCAATAAAAACTGGTGGATTTTTTGAGAATATTTCCTTTGGTTTTTTCTTTTTGGCTGACTTATTCTTAATTCTTATTCGATTTTATAATGTTCTCTAAGATATATCTAATACCCAAATAATCTTTATAAACTGGGGATAGATATTTTTTCTATGGCAAAAAAAGAAGACGGGGAAGAAGAAGTTGTTGTTAAAGAAGGAGAAGAGCCACAGGTCAGCGATTTACCTGGTATTGGTCCTGCTGCTTCTGCAAAACTTGAAGCTGCTGGAATTTATGATTTAATGTCTATTGCTGTGATGAGCCCAAGCAGTTTAGCAGACAAGGCTGGAGTCGGAGAAGCTGTTGCTAGAAAAGCTATCCAAGCAGCAAGAAAAATGCTTGATTTAGGGTTTGTAGACGGAATGGAGTTTGCAAAAAAAAGAGAAGATATTCTTTACATTACTACTGGTTCACAAAATTTGAACAATCTTCTGGGAGGAAAGGGTATTGAAACTAAATCTATTACTGAAGCTTATGGCGCATTTGGAAGCGGGAAAACCCAGCTTGGATTAATGCTTGCTGTAAACGTACAATTGCCTCTTGAAAAAGGCGGAGCAAATGGAAAGGCTGTGTTCATTGATACAGAGGGAACATTCAGGCCGTCAAGAATAAAGCAAATTGCTGATGGGATTGGAGCAAATGCAGAAAAGGTTTTGAAAAATATATTTGTTGCAAGAGCTTTTAATTCTGACCATCAAATTTTGCTTCTTGAGAAAATTTCTGAAATGATAAAAAATGGAGAGCCTATCAAGCTTCTAATTGTTGATTCATTAACTGCACACTTTAGAGCAGAGTTTACTGGGAGAGGGGAATTAGCAGACAGACAACATAAATTGAATAAATATCTTCATAGTTTAATGACTCTTGCAGAGAAATATAACATTGCAATTTATGTGACTAATCAAGTAATGGCTAATCCTGCAATGATGTTTGGAGATCCTACAACTGCTGTTGGAGGAAATATTGTTGGACATGCCTCAACTTATAGAATGTATTTGAGAAGAGGAAAGCAGGGAAGCAGAGTTGCTAAGTTAA
>Ga0265297_10002982_pt1 | contig 32147 bp, 28 predicted proteins | sample Munlanlwell13791_FD_192502 | JGI IMG/M metagenome (GOLD analysis project Ga0265297, IMG submission 192502) | Leachate microbial communities from a municipal landfill in Southern Ontario, Canada - Leachate well 137-91 | ecosystem: Engineered > Solid waste > Landfill > Unclassified | place...
TTGGATGATCCCTTCTGAAGAAGTTTCAATAATCGCATATTTAGAACCTGCTTTAAGCATTTTTTGAAGCATTTTTTGAAGAGCAAAACGGCCGAGCATGGTCATTTTTGTCTTATTAATCCACTCTCTTAAGCCAACCTTAAAATTAAAAGTTGTCGCCCAACCGCATTGATAACCGGCTTTTTCCAAAATCCGGCCGACCAAATTGACTACAGTTGACTTGCCTGCCGTGCCGGTTATGCCAATAACAATCATTTTTTGACTTGGCTGATTATAAAAAAAAGCAGCCAATAAAGCCAAAGACTGATAATAAAAATCAAATATTTTTTTGGGAATAATTTTTTTAAGAATTGATTTTAACATAATTAATCTTTCAAGTGCCCTCAGCAGGAATCGAACCTGCATTTCAGCCTTCGGAGGGCTACGTTCTATCCATTAAACTATGAGGGCCCCTCACATGAAAATTATAAAAAGTATTGATCTTCTGTGTTGCCTGCACTCACTTGGAAAAGACAATAATTTTCATGTGAGGGGCTAATAGCCATCTACTTAAAAATTATAAAACTTCTTCGCTGGGCTCCTGCAAGGGTTCCGGATTTTTATTTAATTGTTCTTCGCCGGCTAAAGTTTGCAATGGTATTTGACTGTTAAGTTTTTCATAATTTGGTAGATCTTTAATATCCGTAATACCCAAATGGCGGATAAAATCCAAACTTATGTTATAAGAACATTTTAACGGATCCTTGCTTGATAAATCTTTATCAGCATCGCTTTCTATAACCAAACCTCTTATCAAAAGATTTCGCAAAATAATCGCGCAATTGACTCCTCTGATTTGTTCCAATTCTCCCCTGCTGATCGGACCGCGATAAGCGACAATCGCCAATGTTTCCAGCGAGGCCGGCGTCAATTCTCTGGTCACTTCTTCTTTTAAAAATTTCTGAATAATCGTTGTATTGTCCGGATTGGTAACCATTTGAAATTCCTTGCCGTCTTGAATTATTTTTATCCCGCCGTTTTTTTCATTATATTCTTTGACCAATTCTTCAAGCGCTTGGCCGACTTCTTCAATTTTCGCCTCAGTAATAACAGATATTTCCTTTTTGGTTAAAGGGCGGTTGGAAATAAAAATTAAACTTTCAATGGTTGATTTTAACATATTAAAATTATTTTAAAATTTTTATGATAATTTACTTAGCTCCTCGTGATAAATCTTTAGTATTTTATTTTTTATATCTTTCGGCATATTAATTGCTTGGTGAATGCCGAAAAATTTCTTTCTCAATTTTTTCTCTTTTCTTTCCGCTTCTTTTAAATATTTTTTCTTGAAAATCTCAATCAATTCGCCCTTGGCTCCATGGCGATAAGCGAGCAGAAATGACAATAGTTGCTCTTCTCTTACTGCCGGCGGCTTCTCATAATAAGTGGTAATTTTTTTCGCGAACAGCGGATAAAGTTTTTGATATTTTTTTTCAAATAAATTTTTCTTAAAACCTATTTTTTTAGGATCGCCCCCAATCGCCATTGAATAGAGAAAAGCTCGAGCGCACATCGGACAATTATAGCACCATCTGTCTTCACTATCCCCTTCAGGAGAACAAGACATCATATATTTCAACAAATACGGATAGCGGGAATAGAGGATTTTCATCTCGGCAAGATTATAAATCGGCTCAACTAAGCTTGTTGACTGCAGATTGCCTTTGGTCAATTTATTTAAAAGCTTATTTCCCTCTTTAGTATAATTACTCGTCTGGTCATAAGAAGGAAAGGCCTTGACGCCGAATTTATTGATAAATGAATCATCAAAATTCTTTTCATTGCCCAAGATTATATATTTTGCTCCATAATAATAAGCAAAGGGCAAAAGTTCAAGAATAAAAGTTATCATGGCATTGGCTTGTTCCAGATCCTCGGCTTTTTCCCTGATTTTTTTGTTTTCAATCAGCTGGTCAACTTTTTCTTTAAAGTCAACATTATCTTTTAAAAAATTAATTTTTTCTTTTTGTTCGCGCTGAAATTCGGCAAAAATTTTTCTTTTGAATTTATAATCAGTTGAATCAAATTTTTCAATCTCATCATCAACTGAAGCAACAAAGCATTTGAGTCCGATTTCTTTGGCTAAACCGTAAGACAATAGGCTGTCTTTGCCAAAGGATAGCGCCAGAATTACTTGATTATCGTGAGTTGGCTTTTGCGGAATTAATTTTGATTTTTGAGCTGAAACTTTCAGAAATTTATTTTTCTTGTCTTTGTACGATTTAAAACACTTAATTAATTTTTTTGTATCAATTACCATGTCTTCGCTAATCCGCGGCAAGTCAAAAATCAATCCCTGATCAATAAAATTTTTCAAAAAAGGCCTGGGAAAGTCATAATCAGATATTCGCTTCATAACAACTCCAAACGGCGCGGTACGCGAGTAAATAAAATTTTCAATCAATATATTTTTGGCATTCAAAGAAAGCGAATTTAATATCTTCTCTGGGTAGCTTAAAGAATATTTGATTCCGGAAATATAAAAGTCAAAACTGGTTGGATTATTTTGGTAAAAAATTTTCAGAGAGTTATCTTTTTGAATAGATTTTTGGACCATTGCTAATAGATAAGTATTGTTAAACTTGCTGTTCTGTTTTAGTAATAATAATTTCACTGAATAATTCTTCTTGATCAACGATAATCATTTTTCTTTTTACCAGATCCAAAAGCGCCAAAAATATGACCACTTTTTCTATTTTTTCTTTTTGATCAATAAAATTATTTAAAATAACTCTTTGGCTGGACGAAACCAAATTAAATAATTCATTGATTTTTTCTTTTAAGGAAATAACCTGATGCTTGATGGTTTTTTGTGCCAATTTTATCTGGAATAAAATCGTTTCCAAAACATTTTTAAATGATCTCTCCAGCATTTTGACCGTTATTTTCGTGTTTAACGATGTTTGAGGAATCATATTTAAAGGAATTTTGTCCCGATAAAAAGCGTAATGGCCTTTGGCGATAATTTTCCCTATTTTCTGCGAAGCATTATGAAATTCTTTATAAATTTTCAATTGACCCACCAAATCCCCTCCTTCTTCCTCTTCTAAAATTGAACCGGGAATCAATAATTTTGATTTAATCAAAAGAAGTTTTGAGGCGATATCCAAAAAATCGGCCAATTCTTCCCAGTTTATTTCAATGGCATTGGTCAAATAAGTGACAAATTCATCAGTCACTTTGGCCAAAGAAATATCAGTAATATCCATTTTTTCCTTTTCAATCAAACGAAGCAATAAATCAAACGGCCCTTCAAATTCATTAACTTTAATATTATACATAATGCTAATAGTAATGCGAATCTACGAATACACACGAATACTACAAATTGCACACGAATAAATTATTCGTAGCATTCGGATACATTTGTAGATTCGGATTATTCTATTTTTTCTGGCTAAAACTGCCTTTAATCGGCTCTTCTGATTTAATAAAATCTTTAATGGAAATTTTAAGAGATATATTGTGATCGCCGCCGCTGACTAAAACTTTTTTTTGCTTTAAAACAATATTATCCGCGAAAACCGGCAAACCCAATAATTTCCCAAATGGCGGCACGGCTCCCAATTTGCCGATTTTAATATTCTTTTTCATCCAAGCTTCTTTGACAAAATCCATTTTCTTAACGCCTTTTAATCCCTGTTTTTTACGGAGACCATTCATTAAATTTTTGAATTTGGCTTTGTCGAAATTTTTATTCGGCGGAAGCAAAATCAAAACATGCTCATTATCAATATTAAAAATCAATGTTTTAACCGCTTCTTCTGGTTTTTTTAAATGCAAGGTTTGAACCAAATCCCAAGCCGTGAAAACCGGCCGGTGTTCAATCGCTTCATATTTAATTTTGTTTTTCTCAAGATAAGAAAGAATTTGTTTTGGAATAGCCATAAATTTATTTTAATTAATTATTTTCTAAAAAATGAATCCCCCACCCTTCGGTGATAACGCTCATCCTGTATTTTACTGATTATCTGCCGAAAATAAAAAAACTATTTTTAAATAATATAGTAAATTAAATAAGTAAAAAAAATGGATTCGCATTTGGAAAATACATCACCAAAGGGTGAAGGATTACTTTTTAAAAGATGTCGGGCCTCGCTTAATCGCTTCATTAAATGGAGTGTTGTTGCGCGGTTGAGATTGAAAAACCTGACGATTTTTCTTCAAGCAATCTTTGCAATAAATCGGCCTGATTCCATCCGGAACAAACGGGACAAAAACGGTTTTACCGCAACCATTGCAAACTGCTTCGTATTTATCAACTCTTGATTCTTGAGATAAAGTTTGGCCGGCTGCAAGAACCCCGCTCCAGCGCATTATTTTTTCTTCAACCTGTTTTCTCGGTTCAGTATATCGTTCGCGGGAAACTCTGATAATTTTCTCTTTATTATCTTCTATAATGGAAAGCGGAGGCAAAGTGGCCGCAGAAAACGGCTCAGAGGTGATGCCATTAATCATCAATTTAACGTAAATATTATATTTATCCAAATCAACCAAATCGGTTTCTTCAAAGCGAGGAGCGAATTCTTTGGCTAAGAATTCCGCATCTTCGGCGCCAACCCTGAAAATAACCATTGTGCCGACATTGCCAAATACGGCATCCCGCACTTTACTGGAAGTTTCAGTGGCCAATTGGCCGATATATTGATGAGCAATAATCAAATTAAGATGATATTTTCTGGCCTCGGAAAGAATATTGGCGAAAGAATCAGTGGCAAAATTTTGAAATTCATCAACATAAAGATAAAAATCATGGCGTTCTATCTCAGGAATATTAATTCTGCTCATGGCCGCCAATTGAATCTTGGTAATCATCATCGCACCTAAAAGCGATGAAGCATCTTCACCGATTCTGCCTTTGGAAAGATTCATTATTAAAATTTTCTTTTCGTCCATTATTTGCCGCAAATCAATTTTTGATTTTATCTGGCCAACAATATTTCTGATTAAAGCCGTGGAAAGAAATTGTCCGACTTTATTCTGAATTGGAGCAATGGCCTCGGCCCTTAAACGATCCGGATATTTCGGATATTCATCCAGCCAAAAAGCCTTAACCACAGGATCGCTTAATTGATCAACCACTTTACCGCGGAATTCTTTATCAACCAAAATACGCATAATGCCTAGCAAGGTGCTGCCCGGATATTCCAAAAGCGCCAAAATGGCGTTTCTTAAAACATATTCCAATCTCGGACCCCAAGAGTCAGCCCAAATTTTCTTAAAAATTCCAATCAAACCCGAAGCGACCAAATGCCGCTCCCCTGTTTCCACTCTTTCTAAAACGTTAAATGCAAACGGATATTCATAGTCCGCCGGATTAAAATAAACCGTATCATTAATACGGTTAGCCGGAATAAATTCCAATGCTTTTTCAGCCAAGTCTCCATGGGGATCAACAATCGTTACGCCATGTCCGGCAATAATATCCTGATATATCATATTTTCCAGCACAGTTGACTTGCCTACGCCTGTTTTGCCGACAATATACATATGCCGGCGACGATCGTCGGTTCTAATGCCGAATTTTTGTCTTTTACTGCGATAATTCGTTTCCGCAAATAAAATAACCTCATCTTCAATCTCTTTCTTTCTAATTTTGTCTTGTTCGGATTCCATAGCAAACAGTATAGCAAAAATACTAAAAATTACAAGCCCCTTAATAAATCTGGCAATTTTGTCCGTCGCCAGTGAAGCGACAAAATTTACCTTTCTTCAATCCGACTTTTTTCGGACTTAATGATTAAGGAGACGATAAAACCGCCAACCAGAACGGCTAAAATAATAATAGTTAAAATTTTCCCTTTTGTTTTTAAAAATAAAGCAATCAAGCCGAAAATCAAGGCAATCAGCCAATAAAAAATAACTATTTTGCGCTGCGGCCAGCCCAAATCAAGCAGACGGAAATGAAGATGATTTTTATCGCCGAAAAACGGAGAATGATGTTCTTTAAAAACTCTTTGAATAATGACGCTGATTAAATCTATTATGCCAATGCCTAAAACCAAAAAAGTGGTGGCCATTTTGCTGCCGGAAATTATGGAAAGCACGCCCAAAATAAATCCGCAAAATAAGCTGCCGCCTTCGCCCAAAAAAATCTTGGCCGGATTAAAATTAAAAAACAAAAAACCGAGAGTTGCGCCGGAAAAAATCATGGCCATTATTCCGACATCGGGTTGAAAAAATTTGGTTAAAAAACAAAGCCCGGCAATAACCAGTCCGCCGATAACAGTTAAACCGGAAACCAAACCGTCCAAACCGTCCATCAATTTGGTGGCATACATTAAAATCATCAGCCAAAGAAAAGTTATCAAATCAGCCCAGGGCGTAAAATAATAAGGCATGCCGTGGATTCTGATGACTTCAATTTTAGTTTGATCAAAATGCAAATAGCCGGAACCGAATGGATTATTGATATAATTGATGCCAATGCCGCTGCAAATAATTATCAAGCAAGCTAAAACAGGCCAAATAATCTGCTGTTTCGGTTTTAAATGATATTTATCATCCAAAAAACCGCCGATCATTAAAATAAAACCGGCTGAACCCAAACCGATTAAATGTTTCATTTGGACTAATTTATGCGGCCAAAAATCCGATTTAAAAACAATAAATAAAATCAGAAAAAAAGCGAAAAAAATAGCCATACCGCCTAAAAGCGGGATGGGTTTTTTGTGAATTTTGCGATCAGCTGACTGCGGCAAATCAACAATTTTGAATTTCAAAGCTATTTTTCGAACAAAAAAAGTCAAAATAGCCGAAAAAACAGTGGAGAGAATAAAAATTAGTATATAAACACTTGACATATTTTGAACTTTTTACTATGCTATATTTAGCTTTTTAAGGAGGTGAGAAATGAAATTTAAAGAAGATGTGCTACATGCAATCGCCCTTATTCCTATATGTATTTTAACATGGGTATTCGCGATTATCGAAACAGTGGTAAGGGTTCCGGCTTTTATAATCAGAATCAATACTAATAAATGGCCGAAAAATTATTTTATTACGCGAAGACTGTTTCATTGGGGAGATTTTTTATGTAGCCAATAATAATTTCTTCTTATAAAATGGACCGAAGAACTCGGTCCATTTTTATTTTATCAAGATAATCTTGTAAAATAATCATGGCTGAACCGGAATGAATGTTTCCCTCTCCCCCCTTTGACAAGCTCAAGGCCATTTTGCTGGTTAATCTTTCGTCAAAAATTTCTATTGGCAATTCAATTGCCTTTTTTAATTTTTGGACAAATTCATCCGTGATTTTTGTCTGGTCGGTCAGATTATTTTGCATGCCCATAGGCCGGCCGACGATTATTTTTTCTATTTTTTCTTTTTTAACGATTTCTTGAAGGCTGTCAAATAAAAAATTGTCTCCTTGATATTCTAAAACTTTATAAGGAAAAACAATTTTCAGTTTTGAGTCGGCGATGGCCAAACCAATATGCTGATTGCCATAATCAATTGATAGAATATTCATATCAATATATTAACATAAAAAAATCGTCATAGCAATTATTGTTTATATATTTTATACGGCCAGCGGATAAGACGCATTAGAACGCTTTTCAAAAATCCGTAATGTTTTCGCCAAAAATAATTTTGCGATTGGTAATATAATTTTTTGCGTTGTTTGTCCCCGCCTGAACTTTTCCCGCCAAAATGAATAATTTTTGCATCCGGTAAAACCGCTATTTTATAACCCAATTTCTTGGTTCTTAAACACAAATCTATGTCTTCAAAATACATAAAAAATTTCTCGTCAAAACCGTTAACTTTTTCAAAAATATCGCGCCGAATTGCCATGGCCGCGCCGGAAACCCAGTCAGTATTAGTTAATTGGTTACTCGGTTGTTTGGTTGATTGGGTGAAAAATTTGTTCTTGATTATTCCCAATATTCCCTCTTCTTTCCCATAAGCCCATGGCTGAAGCGAATTGTCGGACAAAACCAATTGCGGAGCAACAATGCCGATTTTCGGATCTTGCTCAAAAGCATCAACAATTTTTTGAAAAATATTTTCCCGAATCAAAGTGTCCGGATTCAGAAAAAATAAAATATCGCCTTGTGCGATTTTTGCCGCCTGATTATTCGCTTGCCCGAAACCATAATTGTCGTCATTTTTAAGAAAACGGGTATTAGAAAATTCCGCCTCTAAAAATTGTCCTAAATCATCTGAAGGGCTATTGTCAACCACGATAATTTCTGCTATATTTTTATCATAAATCTGTCTTATTGATTCAAGACATTTTTGAAGCAGCGGTGTTGTTTTATAATTAATAATGATTATTGAGATTGTCATTTTTATTATTTAACCATTAATTTGCTATTTGCTTAAATATATCTTAAAATTTGGATATTGTAAAGCAAAATCAACTATTAATATTTTTTAATTAGAATTCATAATTGTTATAATTTATGCCCCTCAACCAATCTCTGCAAACATGCCCGATTTGCCAACGCCATGGGCATTTTAAATTTATACAAGACGCTCGCAATCAAAACGGACAATTTTCACTTTATGAATGCTCTCTTTGCGGCGTTCAATTTTGGACACCCTTTCGAAGCCCCGGAGCCGACTGGTACGAACAAGGTGATTGCTATAATATTAAAGATTCGTCCAAACCAAGAATTTTACACTCCTATCATAAAATATTTTTAAACTCTCATAAAAATCTTGGAAATTCTACAAAGGTGTTAGATTTAGGTTGCGGCACAGGCGAATTTTTAGCCGCTCTCCAAAAAAATAAAATTGAAGTTTGGGGAACAGACATTGATAAAGAAGCAATTAATATTGCTCGAGAATCTTTTGACCTTAAAAATGTCTATCCATTGCCTGTTGAAGAATTTATAAAAACTATTCCCTTGCCTCTGTTTGATTTTATTACTATGTTTGAAGTTTTAGAACATATTGATAGTCCATGGTTTATTTTAACAGAAGCCAAAAAATTACTTAAACCTGACGGCAGATTAATCATCAGTATGCCTTCTAAAGAGAGAATTTTTGTTAATTTAAGCAGTTGGGATTTTCCCTTTCACCATCTTAGCCGCTGGAGCGAAAAATCAATGAAAAATATTCTTGATTTGGCCGGTTATAAAAATGTTAGGATTATATATTTTAATCAAATACATTTTCTGTATGATTTATTCTTGGAAATTATTTCTAAAAAATTAAAATTTAAAAAATCCGCCAATTTAAAACAATTAAGCCAAAAAAATAATCAGTCGCTAAACACTAAAAAATCTCTTCGTCGCTTGATTCTCGGCACAATTTATAAAACCGGCCGTTTTTTGGGAGTAATTATCCTCCCCTACTTTTTGGCTTATTTAGTAGCTCCGATATCATTTATTTTTTTTCCGCGAGGAGGAGCCATGTATATTGAATGTTTAAAAAAATAATCAAATTTAAAAATAATTTAATATCATATGAACAAATTATATTTGATACAAAGGGTCTTTGACAGACTCTGCTGGGGAAATAAAAATTTAATCAAAAAAATATTCGGGCAACCTTTAAAGCCAAAATGGCTATGGTTTGAAACAACGGATCGCTGCAATTCCCGATGCACCCATTGCCACATTTGGGAGAAAAAACCAATTTCAAATCCATTAACCGCCGAAGAATTAGGACGAGCCCTTAGTGATCCTCTTTTTAGCGATTTAGAAAATATAATCAATTCCGGAGGCGAAGCGATTTTGCGCGAGGATATTGAAGAAATAATCAAAACAGAACATAGAATTTTGCCAAAAGCCAAATTAGATTTAAGCACCAATGGCATTGCGGCGGAACGCGTTGTTCAAATAGTCAGTTCGCTTCTTTCTACGGAAAAAACAATCAAACTTAATGTTGGTGTTTCCGTGGACGCAATCGGCGAAAAACATAATCAAATTCGAGGCATTACAAATAATTTTGAAAAAATCGATTACTTGCTGCATAAATTAACAGATTTGCGAGAAAAATATCCCGATAACCTTTCGCTTGTTATCGGGTTAACGCTGTCTAATCTTACGCTTTCTGGATGGAAAGAAGTCAAACAATATGCCAAAAAATTAAATATAGATTTTATGGTTCAATGGTATAATCAATCCTCTTTTTATGACAATGCTAATGATAATCACATAAATACGGAAAATAATAAAATGATTGAAGCTGTCAGTGATTTGCCTAATACCATTATTCGCGAAAAATGGTTAAAATGGCTGAAACATCAACCGATTAAATTTCAATGCTTTGCCGCTGACACCTTTTGCGCTTTAAGATGCGACGGGCATCTTGTTCCTTGCCTTAATTTATGGGATACAAGTTTAGGCAATGTCAGAGATCAATCACCGACTGAGATTTGGCATAGCGCCAAAACCAAAGAAATAAAAAAAATCATCAAAAAATGCGATGGATGTTTAAACTCATGGGGCGTAGAATGGAGCGCCAGTTCCAGTTTCTATCCGCGACTTTTATTTTATCTCCGACATCCCGAAGCTGTGGCCGAAAGAATAAAAAGACAAGATTAATAATTTCAAAATTTTAAAACAGGCGCTTTATAAAAATAGCGCCTGTTTTTATTTAATGATAAAAAAAATTAAATTTTATTCAATAATATATCTTCAAATATCTTTGAAGATTTTTCCCAAGTAAATTCTTTAATTTTTTCATATCCAGCCAAAGATATGTTTTTTAATTTATCCTCATTCTCAATCAATTCTATCAGTTTTTCGGCCAATAAATCCGTTTTTTGCGGCAACACAATCACGGCTGTTTTGTCAGAAATGGCATAATCGCGAATCGCTCCCGTATCAGTTGATATTACCGCGCATTTACAGGCCATTGCTTCCATTGGAGGCATGCCAAATCCCTCATAACGGCTGGGCCAGAGGAAAATGTCGGACGTAGAGTATAATTCTCTTAATTTTTCCTCTGATGGCTGATAATAAAATTTTGCATTTTTCGGCACATCTTTCCCTCTTTTGTAAGCGCCGAATAATGCCAATTCAATCTCCGGGTGCTTATTCTGGGCAATCTTAAACGCGTTTAATCCGTCTTGAAATCCTTTTTTTTCCAAAATATGATACATCATCAAAACACGCTTTTTTTTGTTGAAAAATTTATTATTGTTGTAAAATTTTTTAAAATCAACGCCGTCATGCACAATACCGTAAATTTTTTCATTAAATTTTTCTTCAGCCAGTTTCTTTAGCCAATCAGCAATAACAATTTTCTTAAGCGGCATTTTCCACGTAGCATCAACTTTTTCTTTTAATCTTGTCCAAATTTCATAATCTTGAATAAAATAAAATTTTTGGCCATTGGATTCGGGATAATCTTTCAGCCAATCAGCTGTCTCGTTGGCGGTGGCAATTGTTATATCCGCATCGGGAATATATCGGGCCGATAAATTCGGCGTTCTGATAATTTTAATTTCGGGATTAAGATTAAACCATTTTATTTTATCTTGTCCGATAATTTTTAAAAATATTCGCCTGATTTTTTTAAAATAACCGGTTATTTTTTCTTGATATGAAGCATCTTTATTCAAAATATATGGATAAATTATATTAATTTGGTGTCCCCTGCTGATCAGATTATTGGCATGTTCAAAAATTACTTTAATGCCGCCCGTAAGACCAGTAGTGGGAACTAAAAAATTTATTTTCATATTTTAAAAATTTTCTTTTTATCTTTATAAATCACTGCGTTAAAAAATCCGTCAAAAACAGTTAGAACCGCTAAACCAAAATTATTAATAATTATTCGTTTTAAAAATCCAGGCAAAGCTTTAAACAAATAACTTGTTAATCCTAAAAACTTGCCCCTGGAAGATAATATTTCCATGAAATTAAAGGGTAAATAAATTTTAGCCCCAAATCCAGCTTTTTTAAAAAAATTTATCCATCCCCGAATAGTATATCTATTTTCATTCAGTCCTTGTTCAACAGATTGAAGAACTCGCCCTCTTTCTCGGCTTCCCAGCCAACCGCGACTCGGCTCATTCAATAAAATTAATTGCCCATTGGGAACAAGAATCCGATCAATTTCTCGCAAAGTTTTCATTAAATCCGGACTGTGGTGCAGGGCGGCATTAATTAAGATTATATCAAATTTTTGATCCGAAAAAGGCAAATTTTGCATATCGGCAATAATTCTCTCAAAAAATACGCCCCTGTGTTTAATAAAAATATCTGCTGTTTCAAGGCCGATTGGGAACTTATCTAAAATATCCAAAGCAACACATTTATATTGCGCGGCTAATTTAGCCGTCAGCCAGCAAGAACCAGCTCCTATTTCTAAAATTTTTGTTTCTTTCGGCCAATTAATTTTTTCTAAAAATAAAAGAACATTTTGGGTATTTAATCTGACTATTCTGGAATCTTTTGAATCAGGATAAAATTGTTCATTAAACGGGTAGTTTAAAACCCAACCTGCATCTTGAAAACTCAATAAATTTTTTTGTTTATCCCTCTCTTCTTCCCAAACCCGTTTTTCTTTTTGGGACTCCGGGTTGATATTTTTATCAAAAAATAAAATACCTTCTTTAATTAAAAAAATGGTTCTGCAATGGAGACATAATAGTTGGCCATCCCTTGTTTCTAAATCATTTTCAACATTTGATTGAAATTCAAAATCTGATTTTTTGCAAATCGGGCACAAAATAAAATTTAAAAAATCTTTTTTCATTTAATATTTTCTAAAAAAGTTTTAACCTGAATATTGTCTGGATTGAGTTTTAATGCTTTTTGACCATATTCGCGCGCCATTTCCAAATTGCCCTTTTCCTGATAAAGCGAGGCAATGGCTAATGGCCAGGTCGGATCTTTCGGATTTAAACCGTAACCGTGCATATTTTTTTGAATAGCCGTATCCAAATCGCCTTGAACATAATAGATATCAGCAATTTTTTTCCAAATATCCGGCCGGTTTAAAGACACAAATTTTAAAACTTGGTTATACATTTCTTCCGATTTTTTATAATCCTTCAAGTTAAAATAAATTTGTCCAAATTTTTCGTAGAGAGTAGACAATTCTGATTTAACCATTTCTCGGTGTATCGCATTCATTTGAGAATTATTTAAATCAGGAGCTAAAGAAAGAGATTTTTCGCACATTTCCAAAGCTTGAGACCAATTTTCTTGATAAATTTTAACTTGGCACCAATCATTATAAATCGCTGCCATGTTCGGCGACATTTCCGCTGCTTGTTTAAAAGTATTTTCGGCCAGTAAAAAATCATTTTGATCTTTAGTTAAATTGGCTTTTTGACCATATATTCTGGCTAAATACGTTTTAACTTCAAAAACTTGGTCTCTTTCAGGAATTGTTTTCATTTGGTCAATTGCCAAATCAAGAATTTTAATTTTTGAATCATTGCTTTTATAAAAATCCAATCCGCTCAATAAATTCATTGCCAAAGATTGCTGATAGTACGATTCTTTGGGCTGATAAAATAAAACTTTTTCATAATTTAAGAGAGAGATCGGCCAGCTATTTCCTTTACGATAAGCAATCGCTTCTTTTAAATAATGATCGGCCAGTAAAATTTTGATATTGAAAAACCAGCAAGCGCTAATAAATAAAACAGTTAAAATAATTATTAAAATAATTTTATTAATTCGCATAATCATTATTTACTTCTTCAGGTAATAAAGAAATTTTTAAAATTATCGCCAAATAACCCCAAAAATAAATAGCGGTTGGAATAACATGAAAAGAAAATTGCAAAGAAACAAGATAGCCAATTAGCCCTGTTAACAGAGCTAAAATTTCTAATTTATAATTTCTAATTTTTAATTTAAAAATAGATTTCAGTCCAAAATAAAAAATGCTGGCGATTAAAAATAAATAACTGATTAAACCTAAAAAGCCTGAAATCAAAAGCGTGTCCAAAATATCGTTATGCGCCCGATCCGGATAACTGTTAATTGCTTCCAAAACAGCAAAGTCCGGTTGATAATAAGGAACAAAAAGAAATCTTTGAATTTCCGGCCCATATCCTAAAATCGGCGCTTTCTCAATCAGACCCAAACTGATTTTCCACCAAATTAATCTAAGTTGGCCGGTTTCTGAAAAATTAGTCAGAGTTTTCAAACGAACGGTTAAAAATGAGTCCCCTTCTTGCGGAGCAACAGGATTAAAATTCAAATAAACAACAAATAAAATAATTACTGCCAATAAAATCAATAAAATCAGTGACAAACGTTTTTGTTTTTGAGAATAAGCCCAAATAATACTAAAAAAGAAAAAAGCAATAAAAAAACCAATCCATCCGCTCCGACTTTGAGTTAAAATTAAAGAAATAATTGTTCCGAATAATAAACAAACAATCAGAGGTCTTTTTAAAATTCTATTTAAAAAATTATTATTTGATAAATGCTCTTTGGCTTTTAATAATGCCCAAAAAATTATCGGTATAATCAACAAAAGCCAGGAGGCCAAAAAATTAGGCTGCCCCAAAGTGGAAAAAACTCTGGAATTGAAAAATGGCGATTCGCTCCAAGGAAATGGGTCAAGTCCGAAAATTTGCAAAAAACCGTAAATAACCACGACAATCGAAGCGCTGATAATGGCATAAAAAATTCTGGCAATTTGCTTTTTATCTTTAAGATTAAAAAATAAAACCGAAAAAAAAGCAAAAAAATGGAGCCAAATAATATACCCCATTTTACGCTGATAATAACCCCAAAAACTATGATAAGGCGATTTGGAAGAAATTGTTGCCAAACCGAGAATAACAATAAAAATAATCGCCGGCAAAATGAATTTAATTTTTTCTTTAAATGTTATAATGCTAAAATACTGCCATGTTATAATGATTCTTAGCAGCCAGACAAATAAAATAATTTCAGTTAAAACTTGAAATAAAAAATATTCTCCGACTTGCCATGTGCCGTAAACCCAAGGACAAAAAAATATCGGGCTTAAACCAAAAATTAGAAGCCAACCGGCTTCTATAATTTTATCCAATATTTTTGGCAAATTTGTGAAATTAATAACCATATTCTATCAAATTAATGCATTACGGATCGGCAATACCCTTCGGCGTTGCCCAGTGCAAACCGGCCTTCATATTAGCCACTCTTTTTGCCAAACAATATCTGATTGCGTAACTTAAACCGTCGGATTGGGCAAAATAAGTATAGTCCTGATCGTAAAAATTATTTTCTTGACCGCATATTCCTTCTGTTCTTGGCAAAGGAGCAGTCGGAACTATTCCCATATAAACAACTTGTCCGCAAGATTCATTAAAACCTTGCGGACTGTTGTCTAAACATTTTCCACCTAAACCTTGAGAAATATTGTTAATTGGATATCTTCCTTGATCTAAATAATAAAGCTGCAGGGCGTTTCTTACTCGCCTGATATCAGAAAGGCGTTCCGCGTCTCTAAGTCCTGTTTCTCCACCAATAACTGTTTTGGCAATAATAATAACCAAACCGATTACAACAAGAGTAATAACCAATACTTCCAAAAAACCAAATCCGCTTTTTTTAAATGAAAAATTAGTCAAATATTTTTTATTTTTACTAACCATTAATCAACCAATCCTGCCGGAGTAGCCCAATGAGGACCTGATGGAAGTTCGCCTGTTTTACCGCCAAGACACCATCTGATTTGATAGGTTGTATTACTCTGACCTGTGGGCGTAATATACGTATAAGATGAAGTAGCACAAATACCATCTGCTTGAGGTGCTGGATTAGTAGGAATTAAACCCATATAAATAGGAGCTGTACAACTGCCGGGAGCAGCAAAACCACCCGCACCTAAACATTGTCCGTCCGCCACAACCATAGTACCCGCTGTACCAGGATATTTAGCCTGATCCATATAATATAACTCTAAAGCGGTTTGGATCTGTTTAACGTCCGCAACACGACGAGCATCGCGAGCTTTAGCTCTGGCCTGATTTAAAGAGACAATCGCCAAGGCAGCCATTAAACCCATAATCGCCACGACCACTAACAACTCAATTAAGGTAAAACCTTTTTTATTTTCTGTCTTCATAATATTATAAAATAATATAAATTAAGAACCTTTATTAAATATATAGTTTTATTATAAGCCTTATTTACAATTAAAACAACAGGGTTATCCACAACCCTAAAAACATTATAACATTTTGACATTGTCAATATAATTTTTATATTCCTTGCTCAATTTCAATTTCTTGTTATAATATTACTACTGTTATTATGTTAAAAAACGATTCACGATGACAAGCCATAAAATTGATTTAATTAAAAACTTTGAGGATAATCAAATTATTCCTCAAGCTAAAATTCAACCGGAAAAAATCAGGCTGCACCGTCCGATTTTTAGAGTACTGGCAATATTGGCAGTAATTATTGCTTTATTTTCAACCAATACCATTGTTTCGCAAAGCAGTTTAATAAACGATATGGGGCGAATTTCTTTTTGGAAAAACGCTGTCAATCTGATTATCAGCAGGGATCAAATACTTCAAGGAGAACTTTCAAACAGAGTTAATATTTTAATCTTGGGCATTGGCGGAGAAAATCATGACGGTCCTTATTTGACCGATACCATGATTTTGGCCAGCTATAAACCATCAACAAAACAACTGGCTCTTTTATCAATTCCTCGCGATTTATACGTGCCGATTCCAGGTTATGACTGGCAAAAAATAAATGCCGCCAATTCATTGGGAATGGCAAAGGGCAACGGCGGCAAGTTAGCTTCGCAGGTAGTGAGTAATGTTTTTAACGTTCCCATTCATTATTGGGTAAGAGTTGATTTCAATATTTTTAAAAAAATCGTTGACGAATTGGGAGGAGTTGAAGTAAATGTTGATAAAACTTTTGTTGATTATCAATTTCCGGGCGCGGGATACAATTATCGGGTAATAAAATTTGAAAAAGGTTTGCAAACAATGGATGGCGACAGAGCCCTGGTATTCGCCCGTTCAAGGCACGGATCAAATAATGAAGGTTCTGATTTCGCCCGTTCCAAGCGGCAGCAAAAAATAATTTCCGCTATCAAGCAAAAAGTAAAAAAATTAAATTTACTGTCCCAACCGGCGAAAATTTTAAGATTTTATAATCTTTTCAAAAATAATGTCAGTTCAAATCTCAGTTTTAATGAAACCGTCAAATTGGCTAAATTGCTTTTGGCCGTGGAACAAGGAAATATCAGCAGTCAAATAATTGAAATTGAACCAAAAGGACCGCTAAAAAATGAGATTGCTTCAAATGGCGCTTATATTTTAAAAACAAGAACCGGGGATTTTAAAGAATTGGCTGCGATGGCCAGAAATATTTTCAATCCGGAAACATTTGTTTCCAATACCCCCTTTGAAACACCCGAAATTATTGCCATTCCTAAAATTGTTATTTTAAACGGCACTTCTATCAATAATTTGGCTAAGGAAATCGGAGATACGCTTTTATCCGACAGTTATGAAGTTGTCTTCACCGGCAATACGCCAACTCAAGATTGGACAAAAACCGTTATTTTCCCAAAAAAATCCAATCAACCGGGAGCACTCAGCCAGCTTCAAGAAAATTTAAATGCCGAAATTATTCAAGAAATACCGGCTAATTTAGAAACTCTTACCAGTAGTTATGATTATGACTTTTTAATTGTTCTGGGGGAAAAATAAATAAAAATATTATGTATAAAGTTGTTTTAATAGGTCAAGTCAATGTCGGCAAATCGAGTTTATTTAATCGCCTGATTTCAAAATCAAAGGCGCTTGTTTCGTCAATGCCCGGAACGACCAGGGACAGAAATTATGATATCTGTTCTTGGCAAACCAAAAAATTCATTTTGATTGACACCGGCGGCTTGATTAATGAAAAGTCAGAACCGTCAAGTTTGGAAAGAGAAGTTGAAAAACAAGTTTCCATTGCAATTAAAGAAGCAGATTTACTTCTTTTTGTCTTGGATGTTAATGAAAAAATTTCCCACTTTGAATTAAAACTCAGTCAAATAATAAAAAAATCAAAAAAACCATTTTTCGTGGTTTTTAATAAAGCGGATTCTTTGAAAAAAAGAAATTTTCTTGATGAGCTCAAATGGCAAAGATTGGGTACCAATCAGGCCTATCCTGTTTCGGCTGTTACCGGCATCGGAACCGGAGATTTATTGGACGAAATCATAAAAACACTGGAATCTTTCGGCAGCCAGCCGGAAAAATTTGAAACATCAGCACCATCCAGTACGAAGGTGGCGATTTTCGGGAAACCGAATGTCGGAAAATCAACTTTGATAAACAGATTAATCGGAGAAGAACGGGTAATTGTTTCCAATATCCCCCACACCACCCGTGAACCGCAAGATATTTTAATTTGCCATAATGAAAAATTCATCACTTTGGTTGACACAGCCGGCGTTCGCAGAAAAAGAAAAATTCAATCAGAGCTTGAACAAACCGGCGTTAAAAAATCAATTTTCGCCGCTCAAAAAGCCGATATTATTATTGATGTTTTTGATGTTAAAGAAACTATCAGCCATCAAGACAAATCTTTATTAAATTTAGCCACTGAAACGGGCAAAGGATTGATTTTGGTTATCAACAAATGCGATGAAATCTCCAATTTTGAAGCTAAATTTGACAAATTTATCAGGTATTACCAGCAAGTTTTCGCTCAGGCCAGTTTCGCGCCGATTGTCTTTATCTCAGCCAAAACGGGAAAGAATGTAAACATAATTTTCAATCTTATTGAGCAAGTGGAAAAAAATTCAAACCGCTTGATTGAAAAAGATGAACTTACCGAATTCTTCAAAAAAGTCATCAGCGATAAAAAATTTGAGCAAAAAATTTGGAAAAAAATCAAAATCAGCCAAAACTTGGCAAAACCGCCAACCTTCAATTTAAAAGCTTCTCGTAATACATTGAAAAGAAAATTAATCAATCCGGCTCAAATAAATATTTTGGAAAAAGAAATAAGAAAGCACTGGCAATTTGAAGGAACCCCCATTAGAATGAATTTAATAGGTTAATGATTTTGAAATTTCTAATTTTTAATTTCTAATTTTTAATGAAATTCTAAATTTAAAAATATGATTCTAATAGTAGGTTTAGGTAATCCGGGCGAACAATATAAAAATACCCGCCATAATATCGGGCAAAAAATAGTGATGAATTTTGCTGAGAATTTTAATTTTCCAACTTTCAAATTGAACAAAAATTTTAAAGCTGAAATTTCAAAAAAGGGAGAGGTTTGCTTGGTTATTCCAACCACTTTTATGAATGAATCCGGATTGGCGGTTAAAAAAATAGTTTCAGATTTTTCAAATTTGTGGGTTATTCATGACGATATGGATTTACCGTTGGGGAAAATTAGGATTTCCATAAATCGCTCGTCTGCCGGACATAATGGCGTCCAATCAATTATTGATAATTTAAAAACACAAGATTTTGTCAGATTTAGGATTGGCATTAAACCTCAAGTAAATGATCCAACCAGAACGTCGAAGAAAGCCATGGATCTGGTTTTAAAAAATTTCTCTGTTGGCGAAAAAAAGCTTCTTAAACAAGCGGAAGAATCAGCCATCAAAGCAATCTCCGCGGCCATAGAACAAGGAATAGAAAAAACCATGAGTTTATACAATTAATTTTTGTAAGAAAAAAGAGCTCTCAATTTTAATCTTACTTGATTAAAATCTTGAGCTCTTTTATTTTATTACGGAGTTACATACCCTATTCGGGTAACTTCTTCGCACTTTATTGTTATCCGGTGATTTTTCCCGGGTATGAATTCTTTGTTCTTAATAACCGATGAGTTCCCTTTAATGTTTTCATGGGAAACATTCAGCCATTCTTCGTATTCATCTGTCTCCTTCTCAATCAAGATGTCTGCATCACTGTCATTATGATTGTCTTCTTTAATCTTTGGCGACTCTCCTGCTTTGGCGTAATAAAAAGTAATGGTTATATCAAGATCGGGAAATTCCACTATTTTCGATTCTGGCGTGGTTGTCACCTGTGTTGGAGTTTGAGCGCATCCTGTCAAAAAAAATGATGCTACCAATATAGCTACGCCCAACAAAATCTTTACGATTACCGCACTCATCTGAATCTTTAAAATTTTATTCATCTTTCCCCCTATTTCTTCTTTTGAACTACTTTTTTAGTTTTTAAACGAACTTCGTAATAAAGCCCGCCATTGGATTTGAACCCCAGTAGTAGAAACTTCGTTTCACTACGGGGCAAGCCAACAACCTAAACGGGTATAAATCCTCCACTTTTATGTCTATCAGCCCAAGGCCTACGCTTGACAAACAAGATCAACCTTGAATTACGACTACTTCCCAGTTAGGAGGGATGACTGGTTTTGTCGCTGATAGACAGAAAAGTGAAGAATTTATTTTATTTTCTATATAAATATTAGCATATTTTTTACTTTTTGTCAACCCCCTCTCCTAGAACACTGATAAACACTATGTTTTATATTTTCTAAATTTTCAATCTGATTTACATATAAATAAAAAAATCGGGCAGGTTCTTCACCTGCCCGTAGCATAATAAGTAATCATCATATCAAAACTAATTTCTTCACCATAGTTTTGCCATCTGTTTTAAAACTTGCAAAATACATTCCTCTCGGCAATTTCCTGCCATTTTCGTCTCGGCCGTCCCAAGAAAAATTCTTGATTATCTTGACTTTCTGACCGCTGAGATTGTAAATATTAATCTCAGAATTTGCCGAAGCATTAAATTTGCAAAGATCTTTAAACGGATTCGGAAAAACTGAAATTGAATCTTTTATTTTTACCGACTCTTCCGTAGCGACATCTTCTCCGCAAGAATCAATCACAATCTGTTTTCCGTTAGAATCCAAATACCAAATGTTATCCAAAAAAATACCATAAGGATTGAAACCATTATTCGCCAATATGTTAACAATGAAATACAAGGTATCTATGGTTTTAGGAAAAAGACCATAATTGTATTCTTTTCTGAATGGTCCACATTCGCCTTCCACCCAAGACGTATCCGTCCAAAGAGAATTATCAGCCTCAAAAATGCTGTCATTATTCAGTACAAAAAAATGTGTCCTTATTTGATAGGCGGAATCGCCTTTTTGGAAACCTTTAATCTCGGCTCTCAGAAAAAAAGAATCACTTTGAATCTGTATCGGCGGATTAAATGCTTTCATAAGCATAAAATCCCCACATGGCAAAACACCTGACATATAGGTGATTTTTACGCTTCGCCAACTGTTAAAAAGATTTCCATGTTCTTGTGAAATCTCTACCGTCTTTGCGTTGCGAAACCAGTCCTTCGAATACCGCGCTTTAATAGCTGACGGCGCATTATTTGAATCTACTCCCACCCAGTTCTGTGAAAAAACAGATCCCTCTAATAAAACCGATAAAACTACGGTTAACAAAATTTTAAAGAACATTTTCCCTCCTTTTTTAGCTAAACATTATTGTTCAAGCTATTATTTTATTATTTAAGCACATTTTTGACGTTTTGTCAAGTAGACGAAATTTAATATAATTTTTCTTAATTAAAAATAGAGAACATACTTTTGATACGTCCTCTATTTTTAATTTCTTAAATTTAAATATTTGATAATCTTATCCAATTCGCCCCGTCTGAAACCATTGTTCTTGTCTGCCATTGAGTGCCTAATTGATAAGTCAGCGCGGATCCATCTATTGTCTGGCCTGATGTCGTGGTATAGCCGCACTGATTTGCCGAACTGTCTATTTTCTTTATTGTGTATTCTCTTCCGGCAATACCCACTGCGGTGGGAAGGGTAATTACAAAACCTCCTGATGTCGCGTCACATAATATAATATCATCCGAGGCGGTTGCCGTATAAGTTGAAGTTTTGGTTACTATGGCTCTCGTGAAAGAACCATTTACATGAAGAGTTGAATTTGGCGCAGTTGTCCCAACACCGACTCTGCCAACAGCATTTATTGTCACGTTCGGGCCGCTGCCATTATTGTAAAAATTTATGGAATTATCCGCAGGTTTAAAATAAATTAATTCTTTATAAGTATCCGCGTCAGTTATACCGGAGCCGCCGCTATCAGCATACATATATAAACTTTTATCTCCGCTGGTGCCTCCTGTAAATCTTGCTACTTTTGCTCCGTGACCGCCCGTAACATCAAGTATGTAAGAAGGTGCCATTCCAATACCGACATTGCCAGCGCTGTCTATAACCATTCTCTCAGACAAAACTGTTCCGGCCGTAGAACCCGCATTGGTAAAAAAGTGAATTTGTCCTTGCCCGGGATCCGGAGCAAATCCAATCGCTCCTCCTCGGTAACCATTTACACTGGTTTTTGGTTTTCCCGTAGTCGTATCTAAATCAATATTTGAACCAATAAAATTTTCGCGCCAATAGGCTCCCACATTTGTCCCGCCAACTATATTTACCGGAACATAAGATCCGCCAAATTTAAAACTCGCTCCGACATAATTGCTTGTATCAGCCATACTTAATTTATAACTTGGATTTGTCACTCCAATACCAACATTGCCGGCAACAGTCAAAGAACTGGTAAATGTATTTGCCCCAAGATCAAGATGATAATTTGAATTAACGCGATCATAAAGAATACCCAATTGAGCATTACCATTAATATCTAATTCGGTGGCCGGTATTGTTGATCCAATACCGACATTGCCTTCAAAATAATTTTTACTATTTACTCCTTCAGAATAAATACCATAACCTGTTGAATCAGCGGGATAATGAGTAGCTCTAATTGCTACTCCGCCGCCGCCTGCCGAGCAATTAGCCACACCAACTATAGCACCACCTCCTTGTGGAATGTCGCTTATATTGCATGTATTATTATTACCCATTTCTCCCAAAACTCCGTAACCGGCTCCATTTGTAGCCCTTACTACTCCCCAAATGCCCCGAGAATAACCTTCGCCATAAAGACCGGTTGAATTAACATTGCTGGCTTGGATAAAAACACCTGCCGGTTGAAAAGGAAGAACACCATGACTCCAATCTCCATATCCGTCATTTCTCTCAATAACTTCCAAGTGATGCGTTGGTCCGGTTGTACCGATGCCGACATTATAGTTAAAATAACCTATTCCCGCTACTTCCAATTTACCAACAATTGCCAAATCATCTGCGCCACTTGCAAGACTTGGAGAATAACCGGTCGGACCGATTCGAGTATATGTATTAGCAGTTTCAGGATATAAAATTGCAATACCCTCATTCTGAGTATTTATGAAAAAACTTGAAATTCCTTTTGAACGAATATCTCCCGCAACATCCAATTTGGCAGAAGGTATTGTTGATCCGATACCGACATTGCCGGAATTATTATTATAAATATTAATACCATTGGACATCCAAAGACCAATCGCGCCTGTACCTGTGGCAATTGAATCAACATATTGTTTCGTTGCCGCATCCGTGGATTCTTCCGGAGTACCTAAATTAAAAATTTTTAAAGGCGTAGTATTTCCCATTTTTATCGCTTTGTCGGAAAGAATAAATTGGCTTGGCACGGTTGCTCCCGCTTTTTCCATCCCCAAACAAATAAAAAATAAAAAAATCAGAAAATAAACAATTTTTACAGAAAAAATTAATTTTTTTCCATCTTTGCCAAGAGCTTTAATGGACTTCATTTTATTGCGCATAATATTTTTATAAATAATAATTAAGGTTTAACTATTATTTATTTAAGCATATTTTAAGGGTTCTGTCAGCCCCCTGACCTATAACGCTGATAAAGCACTATGTTCTGTATTTTTAAATTTCTAATATAATAAATAAACTAAATTTTGAAAATAAACAATTTTATTTTTGAAATTTACATCAGCGTCTTGGTGAGGGGGTCAGCCCCCTCTTGCTCTTTTTGACTCTAAAAAGGCTTTATTATCAATCTTTTAAGGGATTGACAAAATCAAAATTTTATGCTAATATTAATTTATAAATGACTCGAAAAAGAGTCATTTTAAAACAAAGGAGGATAAAAATGTTTAACCTGTTCTTTACAATTTTATTACAAATTTCTAACTTTGCACCAAAAACAACGCCAACTTGGACAGTAATATTTTACTTGGCTGGAGATAACGATTTACAGCAATATACCAAAGGATACTGCGATTCTATAATCAACAATATGAATCTCGCGGGCAAACCTTATCGAGTAAATGTCGCGATTCAAATTGATGCTTCTGATACCACAATTCCCGTAAAAAGATATTTTTTCTTCGGGGATTCAATGGTTCAAGAAGATTACGCTTCTGAATGCGATATGGCCGATGAGCAAGAACTGATAAAATTTTCCCAAGCAGCGATTACAAGAATGGGCACCACATCCAAATATGCTGTAATACTCTACGGCCACGGCTGTAACTGGCGTGGTATCATCCAAGATCAACATCCTTTTGACTGGATGGGGATTCCTAACGGAAGATTCCAAAAAGCCATTAACGGGATAAAACAAGTAGTTGGTCAAAACATTAATGTTTTGGGATTATTCGCTTGCCAAATGCAAACTTGGGAGGTTCAACAAGAACTGTCAGGTTTAGTAGATTTGACAGTAGGTTGTTGGACATCAGCTCTGACACCGAGAAAATTAAATTATATGAGAGGTTTACTTTATAATTCCGCTTGGCCGGCCGAAAGTTTAGCTATCGCTATAGCCAAAACATATGCCGTACCTGAGTGGAGTTTCTCAGCCAGTTTCTCGGTCATCAGAACTCCTATGATTTCCAATTTGACTCAAGACATTGATCAGTTGGGACTGATTCTTAAATCAACTCCGGATAGTGTCAAACAAAGAATTATTGACGATGAAATTATCGCCAGCAATTCCAAGATTGGAACAGAACGAGTAGATTTAGGAGCTTTTGTTGCCAAGTTGAAAAATGATTCTCTATTGGATAATTCGATCAGAACAACGGCCATGGATATAGAAAAGGATATAGAAGAAATCAGTATCTTTAACCCAGACTCATTGTCTCTTCGATTGATTATCAGTATTTATTTCCCGCAAATATTGAGAAATTACGATTCTGCTTATGATAAACTCACAAGCTCAACTATTACCAATTGGGATGAGTATCTCAGAACCAATAATTTCTCATATTTCTGGTGCTATGGTTGGACGCCCGGTTATCTTTCTTGGAAACCAAGCATAAGCGATACTACGCGAAAAAAAAGTTGGAGTTTTTCTGATTCAGTAAAACAAGTAAAGATTCATTTCTCTTATCTTAATTTGGCAGACGGAGATACACTATTGATTTATGATAGTAATGATACTTGTCGATATACTGGCAAAAGAGGAGATTTCTTTACATCAACTCTAAACACTATTATCAATGCTGAATTCAGAGGACATTGTCCCATATCTCCTGATTGTTTCTGTATAGATAATATAGCTTGGACAGAAGACGAGAAAGTGATTGGCATTGCCGAAAAAAAAGAAAAAGTCCAGAAAACCACAGATTTTTCTGTTTGGCCAAATCCATTCCAGAAAGAACTGCATATTGTAAATATTGGCTCGGAATCAGAAGCGATTATCTATGATATATCCGGAAGGATTGTCAAAAAATTATCGCTGAGAGAATCAGTTTGGGATGGCAAAGATGAATCAGGAAAAACGATTCATTCAGGAATCTATTTTCTGAAAATTGGAAAGAAGAGTTTGAAATTTGTAAAAATTGTAAATTAAAAATAATCCCTCCACTTCAAAATATCAAGTGGGGGGATTTTAAATAAACAAAAGAGAGCATTTTTAATATGCTCTCTTTTTAAATATCTTAATTAAAACTTAATTTACGTGCATCACGCCTTTCTCGCCTCTTTGAGAATGACCCGGAACATCACAGAAAAAGGAATAATCTCCTTTAGCCGGCGCTTTAAAAGTAATAGCTCTGGTTTCGTGTCCGGCTATACCGATCGCTACAGCTGATAAACTGGCGTCATCAAATTTAAAAACATGAGTTTTCTCATCACCGGCAGTAACGGTTAAAGTAACAACTTGACCGGCTTTGACAGAAAATTCATTCGGAGTAAAACCGCTGGCAGTTACGTTTAATTGAACTGAACCGGCAGGAATCTCTGTTTCAGTTAGAGATTTTGATTGTTTTGGCGCTTCAGGCGCACCTGGCAAAGCGTCTTGCTTAACCGGTGTTCCGTCCGGAGTAACAACTTCACCTTCCTTGGTAACAAAACTTGTCCCAGGCGCGGCTTGTTTGGCTCCTTCTACCGGAGCGACCGGGGTTTCAACATTTGGAGTTATCCCTGGCGTAACCGTTTCTTTTGGCACGGTTGTTTTAGTGGTTTTTTGCGCGGGCATATTCTTTACAAGAATAATACCGACCACCACGAGTATCACGATAATGACGATTGTCAAAATTGTTTTTTTCATAATGACCTAAATTAAATTATTATTTATTAACGAATTAAATAGTTAACGAGTTAACAAATTACTTCTTACAGACATCCGCATCCGGTTTTAATTGACAGACGACTTTCTTCAAATCTTCGATTTCTTTTTGTTGCTGTTTAATGGCTTCAATTAAAAGCGCGCTGGATTCTCCATAATTTATTCCATAATATCCGTCTGTCGGATTTTGAAAAACAATTTCCGGCACAATCGGCAGAACTTCTTGAGCCACCATACCCATCATTCTTTTGGTATTATTAGAATCTTTCCAGTTAAAAGTAACACCTCTTAAGGCTAAAACTTTTTGCAAAGCATTATCAATTTGAGTAATATCTTTTTTTAATCTTAAATCTGAAGTTGCCGTAGTTAAAGTTCCATCTGAAGTTCGATTAACAGCTCCGGTATATGTGCCGCTGCCTATACTTCTAAATCTGCCGCCGCCATTTACATCAAGGGTAGTACTTGGTCCGGTTGTTCCAATACCGACTTGACCGGTAAAATCAATACGGATCCGCTCTTTAACTTGATTTGCGCCTCCACCATCATCACCTGTATGAAATTGTAGTCCCATTCTACCGTAAATATCATCAGCATAAGAAATAATTTTAGCATTAGAACCTGTTCCTTCTCCTGAAGCATCACTGGTATAAAATTCAATTGAGTTTAATGCTTGCTCATCGTCGATAACAGTATCATTATCCACAAGTCTAAGAATGCCCGTACTTGTAATTCTCATTCGTTCTTTAATATAATCTCCACTTGCTCTGGTTCCAAAGGCAAGATATCCACTGTCATTACTGTTAGTGGCATTTTCCTTTGCTCCTAAAATACCAGCCAATGTAACCACTGTATTTGATGCTGAATTGAATTTACCGGCAAATCCAATTCCTCCGCCAACATTTATTGCTGATGCATTTTCAGAGGCAACTAATAATGGAACAACATCCCCCGCACCGCCGCCAAACAAATACCCATTACTTGCCGCAGTCATAGATGAAGAAAACACGCCTCTTGCGGCAGTATTTAAAGCAATAGCGCCTCCATCACCTCTAACATCTAAAGGTGAAACCGGACCCGTCGTTCCAATGCCAACCTTGCCATCCGAAGCAATTCTTATTCTTTCTGAATTATTGGTCATTACTTTTAAATTGCCATCACTCGCCCAATCTAAACCTGTATCAGTATCGCCAATAGCCAGGTCTATTCCAGGAGCCGTTGTCCCAATACCGACATTACCATTAACTGCTAAATGTCCACTTGGATCCGAATAACCAATACCAACTTTGCCGGCATGTGTCATTACAAAATGATAACTCCCCATATCACCGTAATTGAGTTCAAGAATACTCTGACTATGATCTATGCCTATCACATATTGATTGCCCGTAGTATGTAATTGTATGCTAGCATCACTCTCTATTCCTTCTATGTTTAATTCATTTCCTGATGGATTATAAATATTCATTTCACCACTTACATCTAATGCTGTTGTCGGACTTGTTATCCCAATACCGACATTGCCATCTGTAAATTCAAATTCACCTGACAAAGTGTCAAAGGCTAATTTAGGACCTCCGCTATAATTCTGAATATAAGGTATAAGTGAACTTCCATCTGAATATTGCCCTAATAATAAATTACCAGTTGTTATTCCCCCAGCCTCTGCCGCTGTTGAAACTGCAACTAATCTATTTACCGGATTTGTCACACCAATACCGACTTTACCAGTATCTGTAATTCTTATTCTTTCTGAATTATTGGTCATTACTTTTAAATTTCCATCACTCGCCCAATCTAAACCGGTATCAGTATCGCCAATAGCCAGGTCTATCCCCGGATTTGTTGTGCCGATACCCACATTACCTTCAAAATAATTTAAACTATTAGTTCCTTGAGAAAAGATACCATATCCTCCTCCGGCAGTTGCTACTACTGCTCTTACTGCTGGTGACCCACCAGAACTGCAATCAACTACTCCTACTATAGCACCGCCGCCGCCTACGCCCGTATCCAAGGTACATGCTGAATGATTACCTATCTGCCCATAAACACCAAAACCAGCACCGCCTTCAGCCCGAGAACTTCCCCAAACACCTCGGACAAAACCTTCACCATAAAGACCCGTCCCGCCACTACCCGCAGTTTGAACAAAATAACCTGCCGGCTGAAAAGTCGGAGAACCACCATTGTCAGTTGTATCTATAACTTCTAATGCATGTGTTGGCGTTGTTGTTCCGATACCGACCCTGGTGCGTTCGGCACCGTTGATATGAGCTGCTGCAATTGTCATTTTTGCATCAGTTAAAGAAACATTACTATTATCTCCTATACTGTTTACTGCAAAAATAAGGTCTCCTCTTTGATTAGCAGCATAAAGAGGGTCGGTTGATTTCTTAAAAAATATTCCACCTTTCAACGCCTCGTATTCTGCTTGTCCTCCAAATCTAATACCTTCATAAGTGCCAGCACTCGGTAATCCTGATATATTTAAGAATGCTCCTGAAGTATTCATAATAGATAAATTTGCAGTTGGATTCGTCACTCCAATACCGACATTGCCGGAAACAGCGGAATATTGATTATTTCCGGAAATTGTCCAATCACCATCGCTGATAGAAGTGGCAGGAGACCAAGTAGCTAAACCAACTGCGTCTGAAATTAAAATTTTATTCGCGCCAGGCACACCTCCTCTAATTTTTATCTGTCCATTAATATCAAGATTAGTTGACGGGATTGTTGTCCCAACACCAACATAACCTGTAGTTTTTTTAACTGTCAAATAATCAGCAACTCCGGTTTCTCTGATTGTAAAATCTCCCACATTTGGATATCCGCTAAACAATCCCCACCTTACATCCCCGCTCTGGCCACCTTTAATATATTGAGCTGAATAATTATTAGTACTTACGATTTGCGATGCCACAACGCCTGAACCATAAACATCAAGATTAAAGCCGGGAATTGTTGTTCCAACGCCGACATTGCCATCAGTTTTTAGATATATTCCGCTAGGCATGGTATTGTCCGCTCCTGTGGCAGTAATTCCTATACCTTTACGAACCCCGGTGCCATTTTTATTGGAAGTAAATATAAAATCATCAGCAGTTTGATATAAAGAAAGATATTCATTATTTGCACCACCGTTATTAGACCATATTGTTAAATAATTGGTATCCGGTGTTACGATTGAAAGTTTCGCTCCCGGATTTGTTATCCCGATACCGACGCTTCCGGCGAAATAATTACTATCACTCCCAGAAGCATATATTGAACCATTGGAATATAACCCCCAACCAGTGCCACCCGCTGCAGGATTAAGAAAATAATTAGAATCATCTCGATCATAATAAGTGCCGGCTTGAATATTGCCATTAACATCTAATTTTGTCGCTGGTAGCGACGATCCGATACCGACAGTGCCATCTAAAATAGCCGCATAATCATTTCCATAAGCATAAATACCAATCGCTTTATTTCTATTATTACTGTAAGTACCGTAAAAATAACCGCCATAACTATTGTAAGAAGCATCATTTGTTTTCCCTTGTCCATAGACACCTATAACGTTAGTCCCTGTACCAACAAAATTTCGCCCAACTATACCAATATTAGCCGAAGGTAAATTTTCAGTACTACTATAATTATTGGCAACTTCCAATTTCGCAACCGGAATTGTTGTTCCAATACCGACAATACCTGTATCTAAAATAACAAAACTGTTAGCCGGTACATTACTCGGATAAATATAAGTAGTGCCGTCCATCCAAAGACCGATACTGCCCGTACCTGTGGCGATAGAATCAATATAACTTTTAGTAGCGACATCTGTCGCTTCTTCCGGGGTGCCTAAATTAATAATTTTGTGACCCTGCATATCCATATGCTTATCCACATTAATTTGATCACCTACATCCGGCACAGCTGCTCCCACATTTTTTATTCCCCAAAAACTGAAACAAATTAAAATTAAAAAAATCGAAAAATAAATAATTTTTGAAGAAAATATTTGTTTTTTCATAATATTTGAACAATCAATTTTATACTTAAAATACTAACTTTACTCTTATATTGTATCCCCTTTTTATAGGTGGGTCAATAATATAAAGTGGATAAAAAAAATTAAAAATGTAAATATCTATTATAAAATTTCTAATTCCTAATTGACCTAATTTCTAAATAAATCCCGTATCTAAAATTCCTAATTAACCTAATTACCTAATTTCTAAATAATTCCCAAGCCCCAATTTCTAAATCTATTGTAAATTTATTTAACTTTCTGATAAATCGCGTTAAAAATAAGGTTTATTTCTTGAGCCTCTTTCCATAATATTCTGGCTCTATCTTTCATTTCAGGTACTGCCACGGTTGACATCCTAAGGAAATGTTTGCATTCTCGCGATTCTTTTTTGCAAATACCAATTTTATGCCTGAAATCCGCCTTGCTTTCCGCGTCGTCAGCTTCGCTATAATTAGCCCCAACCGAGGTTCCACATTTAACTAATTGATTGATAATAGGTTTCGTAATCTCATTTTTGGGAATATCCATACAAAACTTAATAATTTCCTCGCCAAATTTGGCGGTTCTTTCTTCAAGATCGTATTTTGATTTGGGATTTTGAGTTTGGGCCATTGTTTAGGAATTAGAAATTAGGTTAATTAGGTCAATTCTACACCATCTAGGATTTAGAATTTTGGATCCTACTATTTGTACCAATACCAGAGATAGATTGAGTTTAGAACAGGAGTAGTGAAAGAATCATTCGAGTCGGTTGTTAAAATAATTTTATAGCGAAGGTCATTGCCAGTTGTCATAAAAATAACCGGTTTGCCTATTTCCGCTTTTTCCCAATTTTTTCCGCCATCATTTGAAAGCCAATATTCTGTCTGAGCGCTATCTGTTTTGCCTTGTAAATTGGTGATTTGAGCCGCTTTAATTTCTGCTACGGAAAAATTAATTTTAGCGGAAACAACTTGGCGAGATTTGGATAAATCAAAACCTAAATCATTAAATTTATAAATTTTTGTTCCGCCCGACGGCACGCCGGCAATAAGATAACCGCTGTCAGTATTATCTGGATAAGCCACGATTTTCAAAAAATCCGGATTAAAGGTAAACCAAAATTTCGGATCAATTCTGACATTGGTTCCGCCTCCCCAGCGAATAATGGAACGGTCTTCATTTTTTATGTAAATTGAATGAGAAAATTGATAAAGATGAAACGGCTTATTGGCGGAAATTCGCCAGCCAAAATCACCGGACAAATCAATCAGTTTGTTTTGCGGCGTAATTTCATAGGCCTGAGTAAAATAACTTCCCCAAAAAAGAAAAATATTTTTATTTTTTAAAATTAGAAGCGATGGCCGGCCCGGATATTCGGCCGTAAAAGTGAGGCCTTTATTATTTAGAGTTTCATTTTTAATTTCATTAATTTCGCATTGATACATAGACGCGGACTCAGATGGACTTGACACTGACTCACGCGGAACTTTTTTTGACCAAACTGCCAGCCAATTTTCAGCTGATAATCCTTTTGAAATAACCACTTGATCGGGATTCTTTTCTTTTAAAGATTTTGTTAAATTTTCCAAAATCGTTAAATTGCCATTAGTGTCAATTTTAAAAATAGTTAATGGTTCATTAACGGCGACCAAACAGTTTTTTTCGCCGCATTCTATTTGAATATCTCTAAAAGACGAAATCGGCCAAGATTTTTCGGCACTTAATTCAATTTGCGGATGATTAGTTTCCTTGTCCGTAATTTTTAAAATAT
>Ga0265297_10002983_pt1 | contig 32136 bp, 30 predicted proteins | sample Munlanlwell13791_FD_192502 | JGI IMG/M metagenome (GOLD analysis project Ga0265297, IMG submission 192502) | Leachate microbial communities from a municipal landfill in Southern Ontario, Canada - Leachate well 137-91 | ecosystem: Engineered > Solid waste > Landfill > Unclassified | place...
AATTGTACCGCTAACAATTAACGAATTAGCTAGTTTGCTTGAAGCGATTATTGCAATAAAGGATCGTGGCCAAAAATTAGACCACCATCAATTGATGAATCTCTACGATTCTATAATTAATTTGACCAATACCGTTCCTAGTTCCGATGTCTGGACATCCCAAATTCCAGGAGTCGTCGAACAGTGGTCACGTGAAGTTTTATCAGCAAACGTATGAAGTTAAACACAATACACAAAGGCGATTGCCGAATAGTATTAAAAAAAGAAATTCCCGAAGAAAGCGTGGATTTAATTTTTGCTGATCCGCCCTATAACCTTTCCGGTAATGGACTTAAATGGATGGGAAATAAAACCGGCGGTGACTGGTTTATGGTCAACGAAAAATGGGACCGGATGACGGAGGCGGAATATTTAAGATTTACAAAAGAGTGGCTAGAGGCTTGCAAAAAGGCATTGAAGCCGAATGGGAGTATTTATATATCCTGCACTTATCACAATATTGGCGAATTGGTCATGGCACTTAAGGCTCTCGATTTTACGCCTCGTAATATTATTACCTGGCATAAAAACAATGCTATGCCCAGCATGACTCGACGCGCATTTACTCATTCATGTGAATACATTTTATTTTTCTCTAAGGGTAAAAAATGGATATTTAATTACGCCGACATTAAAAGGATGAATCCTGATAAGGCAAAGGATGGTTCCGAAAAACAAATGCGCGATCTATGGATCATGCCTATCGTCCAGGGCAAAGAAAGAGCAAGAGATAAAACTGGACGCGCCGCTCATCCAACACAGAAACCAGAAAACTTATTAGAAAGAATTATTTTAGCCAGTAGTAATAAAGGCGACATAGTTCTTGATCCATTTCTTGGAAGCGGCACCACTGCGGTAGTCGCAAAACGATTAGGCAGAAAATGGATTGGAATTGAAACAGAAGATAAGTATATAAAAATTGCTCAGAAACGATTAAGTAATATTTAGAATTCTGTCAGCTCTTGTCAGCTTTTGTCAGATTAATTTATCCACATGGGGCCCTATTGACGGCGGCCCTTATGGTCCGCTATTATGGACCTGTAAGATAGGAGTTTGCCTGACGGCGTCCGATTTATCGGAACTAAGTGAGACGGGGCTACGACTTCTGTCATTAAGCACTACGTGTTTTTTGCTTGATGATTAGAAGTGGTAGCCCTTTTTTATTTTGAATAAAATAATTTCCCTCTGGGGCTAAACGCCTGGATGGCGACTCCGACATCAGGAGGTCCATTCTAACCTGTCTGGGCTCGAACCCCATCTTAAAAGACAGAAAATTAGGTATTCAACTCTACCCAATGTTCCAAACCATAGTCGACAATCTGCCGAAGGTGGAACAAGAATTAGTTTTGGCTCTAACCTCTCCCGAAACTCAAAACTCCGCACAAATACTCGCTAAAAAAGGAAAAACACCTGCTTTCACAGATGTTCATCCTTCTTGGCAGCGGGCAGGATTCGAACCTGCGACCAAGTGAGTAATCCTGCGGATACGAAACTATACCATGAGTCTGCCTCGCTACTGACGAGCTACTACGGTATATAAAAATTCCTAAACTCCGCGGGCAGGATTCGAACCTGCGACCAAGTGATTAACAGTCACCTGCTCTACCGCTGAGCTACCGCGGAGCTTAAGAATTTTTAACAAAGTTCAAATTGTAAAAGGACAACCGCTGATTAATAATCCCGTAATTTTTCAATCAGCTCGTGCTTTTGAATTTTTTCCAAAGCTTTGGCTTCAATCTGCCTGATTCGCTCCCGGGTCACATCAAATTCCTGGCCCACTTCTTCCAAGGTATGGGATACGCCGTCAACTAAACCAAACCGCATCTCCAAAATTTTTTGTTCTCGGGGAGTCAAATCCTTAATCACATCCTTAACGTAGTCGCGCAAAAGCTGCAAAGCCGCCACCCGATCCGGAGTAACGGTTCGGACATCCTCGATAAAATCTTCCAGTGTGCTATCTTCATCATCCTCGCCTACCGAAGTTTCAATTGAAATAGTGTCTTGACTAATTTTAATGATATGGAGAATTTTGTCAAGGGGTTCACCCATTTCCGCCGCGATTTCTTCCGGCAACGGCTCCCGGCCCAAGTCCTGGATCAGCTGCCGTTCAACCTGCTTGAATTTATTGATCGTTTCCACCATATGAACCGGGATTCGGATTGTCCTTGATTGATCTGCCAAGGCCCGGGTAATCGCCTGACGAATCCACCAGGTCGCGTAGGTTGAAAATTTGTAGCCTTTGCGGTAATCAAATTTCTCTACTGCCCTGAATAAACCGATATTGCCCTCTTGAATTAAATCAAGCAGAGATAAGCTTTTGCCGGTGAATCTTTTGGCAATAGAGACGACTAACCGCAGATTGGCTTCAATCAACTTTTTCTTGGCTTCTTTATCACCCCGTTCAGATTTTTTTGCCAGTTGGATTTCCTCTTCGGATTTTAGAAGCGGCACCTTACCGATTTCCCGTAGATACATCTGGATTGAATCAGAAGATATGTCGCTAACGTCAATCCGCTTTTTTTGGCTCGCACTCAAACCGATTTGTTTTAGTGATTCTATCTTTTTCTCTTGAGTTTCCAAAAAACCGGAGTTTGACTCGATCAAAGTCATACCTAGCCGGTCAATATTATATAAAAACTCTTCATAGGCGAAAACGTACTCTTCCAATTCGGGAAAAACATGGAGGATTTCGGTTTCCGTAATAAAACCACGGCCGCGACCCTTGGCGATCAGATCGTCAATCGCCTGTTGATTGGGTAAAATCTTAATTTTCTGGCCTGATTTTTTTATTGTCGACTTCTTCTTGGCCGATTTCAAAAACTTGATCCGCCTCGGCTTAGCGGCTAATTTGGCCTTCTTGGGTTTAGCCACCTTTTTAGTTTTTGAATCAGAATTCTTTTTTTTAATCATTTGATTTACCTCCTTAATTCAGAAGATTAAGTTGGTTGATTATACTATTAAATTTTTGAGACAAGGTTTCAATCTCCTCCAAATTGTTGTTCTGCTCGGCTTGCCGGATTTTAATTTGGATTTCTTTAAGCTGGGTGGAATAATAGTCCCTCTTTAAAAACTCAACCGTTTTAATCATTTCGTCCCGGACTAAATCCTGGTCAAAATCAAAAAAATCCTTCTCGGCTAAAAGCACCAAAGAATCGGCCAATTGAACCAAATTTTGTCCTGCGAGTTTTGATTTAAAGCTTTGATAATCAAATTCATCCACCTTATTAGTGATGTCATCAGTATAATAAATTATCAGATCTCTGTAAAGTTGCTGGACATCCGTTGCCCCTGACAACATTTCCGGCCGCAGGTTGTCAATAAGATAAGGCAACTGCTGGCTGAATTTTAAAGCCAAGGCCAGAGCTATTTCGCTCAACAAGCCACCCCGATCTTTTTGTTCCGCTGGTTTAGCGGCGAGGGGCGCTTTAATGCCAGTTTTGGTCGTCCGATTATTATTAGTCGCCAGAATATCCCGCAATATTTGCTCCGACACATTGAGCCGATCGGCCAGCTTTTGCAGCCAATGAGTCTGTTCAATCTTATTATTAATTTTAACGATCACCGACAAAAGGATTTTGGCCGCTTGCTTTTTACCGTCCGCCGAGGCTAAATCGAATTTAGTTGTCACCTGATCAAAATAATATTGAATGATTGACTTGGCGTTCTTAATTGCCGAAAACCAATCTTCAGGATTTTTCTTGATACACTCATCCGGATCTTTGCCGTGCGGCAAAGTGATTACCTTAACATTCATCTCCTGAGCCAGGGCGATATCAATGCCCCGACGCGAAGCTGATTCACCGGCCGCGTCAGTATCAAAGGCAATGGCCAAATTATCACTGTAACGTTTTAAAATTGTAATCTGATCGGCGGTCAAAGCCGTACCCGAAGAGGCAATCACGTTTTGGGCGCCGGCTTGATACGAGGCAATCGCATCCATCTGGCCTTCGACTAAAATAGCCAGCTGCTGTTTTTTAATTTCCACCTTAGCCTTGTCGAGGTTATAGAGGATTAAACTTTTATTATAAATTTCGGTCTGGGGAGTATTGATGTATTTCGCTTCTTTTTCATCTTTTTTCATAGTTCGGGCGGAAAAACCCACCGGTGAACCGGAAATATTATTGATCGGAAATGTGATCCGGTCACGGAAGCGATCGTAAAAACCGGCGCCCCGATCTTTTTTTACCGTCAAACCCGCCAAAAAAATTTCATTTTCGGTAAAACCCCGGCCCTTCAAAAAATTAACCGTTGTTTCCCAGGCATCCGGCGCGTAGCCAATTTTAAACTCTTCAATCGTCTGGTCGCTGAGCTGACGATCTTTGAGGTACTGCCGGGCTTTTTCCGCCTGCGGCGATTCCAACAAAATCTTGTGCCAAAAACTTGCAGCTAACTGACAAATATCCAAAATCCGATTTCTCTGATTCGATTCTTGCGGATCTTGGAATTCCAATTTAACCCCCGCCTTCTTCGCTAACAATTTCAAAGCGCCGGCGAAATCCAGCCCTTCAATCTTTTGGACGAAGGAAAAAATGTCACCGCCTTCGCTGCAGCCAAAGCAATGCCAAATCTGTTTATCGCGCGAAACCATAAACGAAGATGTTTTTTCGTTATGAAAAGGACACAGGGCGCGCCAATTAGTCCCTGCCTGTTTTAAGTTGATATACTCCGAAACCAGATCAACAATATCAATTCGCGCTTTAATTTCTTCAATTTGGTTAGCCATAAACCTTCTTGCCGCCTAAACTATGCCCCGGCCGAATTATCAATTAGATTATATTCTAGGGAGCTCCGGTCGCCTGGCTACCCAGAATGTAAGCCGAAGGCGACCGGAATCAAATTCATTATTCCGTGGTCTGGCCGTCAAACTCCGGTCCGTCAGCCGCCGCTTCTGCCTTGGTTGCCCGGACAATGCCGTCTTTGTGGTGAGCCGGAGAATAGATGGTGTATAGTTTCAACGGCTCGCTATTTGAAGTGTTAATCACGTTATGCTCGGCGCCGGCCGGCACCACCACGGCCACACCGTTACTGAGAGCATATTCATTGCCGTCAATGATGCATTTGCCTTCTCCTGCTTCAAACCGGAAAAACTGATCATTGTCCGGATGAACTTCCATACCAATTTCTTCATTGGGTTTTAGACTCATCAGCACTAATTGACTGTATTTTGAGGTATAAAGGACTTTGCGGAAATTGTCATTTTCCACAGTATCCTTTTCGATGTTGGCACTGAATCCCTTCATAAATTTGTTCTTAATAATTAGTAAGCTTATTATACACCTAAGTTGAAATAATTGCTTGGAAAAATTTTACGGCGATAAATCGCGAGTACGACAAGAGTATCGACAATGATTAAGTAAATCGGAAAAGCAAGGGCGGAGAAAACCCACAGCTTAATCGCCGCGAAGCTGGTGATCGAGCTAAAAATTCCGGCGGCAAAGGCGCCGACACTTTCAGTTTCTGGATATTTCCACGATTTAACCAACGTTGGTATCGCTGCGAACCCATCGCTTATAATAGCAAAAGCAATTGCGACTTCCGCGACATTAGTAATGCCCCAGAGGGCTAAAGCTAAAAGTGAAAAAATTCCGCACCAATAGTCGAATCGTTCCAATTTCCAATAAGAATTCTTATTGATAAATGAGGCGACAAAAACGAGCAACGGACCAAACCCGGCCATAAAAACAGGCAGGACTGCCCACTCCACGCCTTTTGTAAGAGCAGCCGCTGTTCCGATAAGAGGCGTTATAGACCACAACAGCCAAGTGACTTTGTTGGGCTTAGTGTCCCCTCGCACAGTGTCTTTGATATACGAATAAATTCCGACCAGCTGGACAGTCGCTCCCAGAAAAACTAGGTAAGGCAGGTATTGGATCATAAAGTAGCTGTATTCGGATTATTTTCTCTCCGCAGGCTTATTGATATATTTTATTATCCTACTCAATTGCGAAGAGCCTCTTTCTTCTCCCGCCGGAATGTGTCTATTGCCTTGAAGTATTTCTTTTCTGGATAAATCCCCTTTCCTCATCCCCAAGTCATGTTCCGGAAACGGTGTCAATTTTCTTAGCGCCTTTCCAAGCATATTTTTTGGTGGTTCATCAATAGCCTCGTAAAGACCAATTCGCGTCGGCAACCGTATCCCGCTTTCTTGAAAATCAATAAGCATTTTTTTGTAGGATCTAAAAAACACATCATAAAAATATCTCTGCCTATCTTGGTTATGCCCGTCACCCATTAACGGCATATTAGTTTGGATGCCAACTTCGCCTAGTTCATATTCCTTGCCCCAGGTGGCGATTTCTTCCATAGTTTTTTTAAGCAAACCAAGCTGCCTGAATATTTCTTTTTTATTTTCACGGGCTTCACCGAGCGGCACATGCCACATGCCCGGATAATAATCAACGGCAATTACATCAAAATTTTTGAGCACCTCCCCAAATTCTTTCAAATAGTCACTGACATGGGTTCCCAATTTAACTTTGCCAAGCGTTGCTTTTTTAACAACCTCCGGGAGATTACCGGCGAAGATAGTCCCCATAAGTTTTACATCGGGGTTGTAGTCGCTTAGAGCCTCTCGAGTTATAGAACACAACCGGGGCAAATCGGCGGCGGCAATTGGAGTATAAACATTATTATTTAATTCATTCAGAATCTGAACCCTAGGAATAAGCTTTCCGGTTTTTCCGTGTACCTGAATTAAATTATCTTTCACTTTCTCGACATACTCGCGGTAGGCATTAAAAAATTCTTCTTTATCTTCTTTATAAAGCCTTAGAGCCCAGTCGGGGATATTTGAGAGTATGATTGTCGGAGGTTCAAGACCGACTTCATCCATTATTTCTGCAGCTTGGCCGTAACGACTGAGTAAATCATCTCGGAACCCGCCTTCTTCCGGCTCGACTTTGTTCCAATGCCAATCATAACGTACTGAAGAAATCCCGTCTTTTGCTATATCCGCATAAAGTTCTCTGAGTCTTTCGGGGCTTCCCGTGTCCACATTATCGGCGCTATGATCTGTTACATAGAATTCCTGATCAAGAGACCTTAATTCTCCTTCGTTTTGCTCAGGGCTTTCCTTAATAGCTTTAACACCCCCTGCTTCATTGTCTTGATTCGGCTCACCAGGTGGAGAATAAAATTCCAACGAACTTAACATAAATTTAAAATAGATTACTAATTATTTAATAATGGTGGTGGGACAAGCGTGCAAAACCCAACTGATCCCAATAAAGACGGAGAGGGCGAGATTCGAACTCGCGGTACCTTGCGATACACGCGCTTTCCAAGCGCGCGCACTAGACCACTATGCGACCTCTCCGTTTTTATTGGGACGAAAACCCATTAAATATTATCTAAATCTGGACCGAGATATTTAAACCTCGGCACGGCTTTACCTTCCAGATCAACCGTTTCTTCAAACATTTTTCTGGGCCGGACCCATAATTTGGAGGTTTCGTTTTCATACAGCGCTTCATAAACTACCATTTCTGCCAAAGTCTCACTGTGCTTGGCCACGCCCAGCACCCGATACAACTTGCCTTTGTAATGTTTGTAAATTCCTAACTGCATACTTAAAACTTTGATCTTTTAATTTAACAACAAATTATTCTAAGACAAAAAAAGCATTAACGCTGGGGTAAAAATAATTCCTACCAAAATAGAAAACGAAACCAGGTTAGCGGCTAACTCTTTATCTAAGTTCTCCAAAAGGCTCACAACGGCCCGTCGGTTTTACGGTTTGATCAATCATATTGTTCGCTATATTTATACATTCGGAGAATGGGCAACCTCCAGGATGTAACCGTCTGGGTCATAAAAATCTACCGTATAATATCCCTCGGAGTACTTTTCACCTTCAATTTCTACCGGTCCGCGTATTACTCTGGAGTTTTCTGCCCCTAAGCATCTCCCTACTTCATCAACTATCGCTCGGCTATCGGCTTGAAAGCATATATGCCGCGGGCCCAATGATCGTTGCATTGCTCCATCTTTACTTTCTTTGAAATATATTTTTGTATCACCGGCTTTAAAACCATTCTCACCAACCGGCTCCCAACCAATAATTTTAAATAAGCGCCCGTAGAAGTTCATCGACTTTTCAATGTCTAACACCCAAAATTCAATGTGTTTGATAGCAGCCATTATTATAGTTCAAAATTAGTAGTCTGGCGGAGGCGGAGAACCCATGGAGACGTTACTGCCTCAGCAGTTTTTCCCGACTCCTTAATTTTATTTTAATATGTTGTCGGGATCCCGCAATAGAGCGGAGGGGGCGAGATTCGAACTCGCGAGACCCTTACAGGCCTAACAGTTTTCAAGACTGTCCCATTCAACCGCTCTGGCACCCCTCCGCTCTATTGCGTGGACAAGACTGTCCCATTCAACCGCTCCGGCCCGCCTCCAGATTATTGATTGACTATTATATTAAAGCAAAAAAATCGCTAAGCGTCAATGCAGCCCAGTCCCGCGATTGCGGGGCTGGGCTGCGATAATTTTGGGCTAGCCTAGTTACTTCAAGAGACTATCAATTATCTGCTTAAAGGTGTCATAAGGATAAGCACCCTTCACCAATGTGCTACCGACAAAAGTGCCCGGAGTACCGGTGATACCAGCCGCTTGGGCTTCGGTTGCCTGAGTGCTGATTCTTTCCACATATTTGCCTGAATCTAGACAACTATCAAATTTGCTGGAGTCCAAACCCAAATCCTTGGCGTATTGCTTTAAGTTATCAACCGTCAAAGCATCCTGATTGGCGAATAACTTATCATGCATCTCCCAAAATTTATTCTGGTCCCCGGCGCATTCAGCGGCTTCAGCGGCCTTCTGGGCATAAGGATGAAGGGAAGTTAAAGGAAAATTGCGGAAGACTAACCGAACTTTACCCTGGTAGTCGGCCAATATTTTATCCAAGGTTGGCACATGCCGCGAGCAGAATGGGCACTGGAAATCAGAATATTCAATCAACGTGACTTTGGCATTTTTATCGCCCTGAACGTGATCGTCTTTACCTACCGGAGAAATTTTAGAAATATCACCGGTCTCTGACGGAGTGGGTTGCTGTTGGGTCGGAGCGGCATTAGTGTTGGCATTAACCACTTTGTCGGTTTTATCAACCGAGTCGGCCCGAGTGGCGGCAAAAACCAATAAACCGATTAGGGCAACAGCGGCAATGCCCCAGCTTATACCCATAATCAAACCTTGCTTGGCTGACATGTTGTCAAAAAATCCCTTACCTGACATAAATTTTATTTGACTTAATTATTAATGAATTAATTTTACTACAAATAAAAAAAATTGACAATAATCTAGACTGGCCGGGAATTATGCCAATCCGTTGCCTGCTCATAGTTATGGGCCAGCCGCAAAATCGTTTCTTCGTCAAATGGTTTACCGATGAATTGAAGCCCAACCGGTAATTTTTTGTCGCCGTCTGGCGGTTGAACAAAACCACAGGGGACGGAAATACCAGGCAGGCCCGCGATATTCACCGAGACGGTAAAGATATCAGCCAAATACATTTTTAGCGGATCACTCATTTTTTCACCCAGTTTAAAGGCTACTGATGGCGAAGTTGGCGTTAAAATGCAATCCACCGATTCAAACGCTTTATCAAAATCCTGGCTGACTAAAGTACGAACCTTTTGAGCTTGTCGATAATAAGCCTCATAATAACCGGCGGATAAGGCGTAAGTGCCAATCATTATCCGCCGCCTGATCTCCGGGCCAAAACCTTGGCCCCGAGTTTTTAAGTAGTTTTCCAGTAGGGTGTCCGCCTGGGCGGAAAAACCATAGCGCACTCCATCATAACGTTCCAAATTAGTGCTTAATTCTGACGGCATCAACACATAATAAACCGCCAAAGCATAAGGACTATAAGGCAAACTGATTTCTTTAATCTCCACTCCCAAATCCTGGAGTTTTTTGACGGCTTGCCGGATATATTCATTAACTTCCGGGTCTAAACCGCTGGCAAAATATTCTTTGGGTACGCCAATTTTCAATCCTTTGATTTCCTGCGATAAATTTTTTGTATAATCAGGGATTGGCCGGTCAACCATAGTAGAATCCTTTTCGTCAACTCCGGCCAGATGGTTTAGAATTAAGGCCGCATCAAAAACTGTTTTGGTAATTGGTCCGACCTGGTCTAAAGAAGAAGCCATAGCCACAACACCATAACGCGAAACCCGACCATACGTCGGTTTAAGACCAACTACGCCGCATAAAGCCGCTGGCTGGCGAATTGAGCCGCCGGTATCGGTACCCAGGGAATAAATACACTCAGCCGCTGCTACCGCCGAGGCTGAACCGCCGGAACTGCCACCAGGCACCCGCGTTAAATCCCAAGGGTTTCTGGTAGGACCAAAGTAAGAAGTTTCGGTCGAAGCACCGCAGGCAAATTCATCCAAATTAGTTTTGCCCACCATGACGGCATTTTGGGCTTTGAGTTTTTCAAAAACCGTCGCCGAAAACGGTGGCACATAATTTTCCAAAATCTTGGAAGCGGCAGTAGTTTTGACGCCTTGGGTACAAATTAAATCTTTAATCCCGACTGGGATACCGGCCAACGGTTCAGAGAAGTCCCCTTGTTTATCCAGTTCATCAGCCTTGGCCAAAGCCCCTTCCCCGGTAACCGTAATAAAAGCTTTGATCTGTCCGTCAACCTTTTTAATTTTATCTAAACACGCGGCCGTTAATTCCCGGCAAGAAAATTCTTTCTTAACCAACCCGTCGTGGGCTTGTTTGATTGTCAGTTCGTTTAACGACATACTACTCAAAAACCGCGTTAGCTTTAATTAGATTATCCTCGGTCGCTGGAGCATTTTTTAACAAACCGGCCCGGGTTTTTGGGTCACCAAAATCAATGATGTCTTTACACATTACATTCTCTAATCCCGTCACCTGAGCTGTCGGCTCGACTCCGGTCGTATTAACCTCTTGAAGTTGGGCAACATAATCTAAAATCGAAGAAAGCTGAGTCGCAAATTTATCCTGCTCTTCTTCGCTCAAGCCCAGCCGAGACAGATGGGCGATATGTTCCACTTCTTTTTTGGTTAATTTCATACCCCTGCATTATATAGATTTATTCGGGTATTGACAAGCCGAAGATACTATGCTAAAGTGTAAGCCTACAAATGGTACCTTCCTTCTCCTGCTCCTTGTACGCACATCCCCTCTCCCCCTTTTAGAGTTCTGGTCTGGAGATCCCTCAACACCTTGCCGGGTGGTAAAAAGCTCTAGACCAGAACCACCAGAAAGTGACCACTCGGGCCTTGATAGCGCCGACTGAAATAGGGTTGATCTTACCGCGGATCCCCTGTCGGCTTGTGAAGTCTGCTGTCGGCCCGGGTGGTCACTAGAATTTTCCGTTGTCGGGAGGTGGCGCAGTTGGTAGCGCGTGAGCCTTAATGGCCCAAGGTCGCAAGTTCGAATCTTGCTCTCCCGCCAACCCTAACAAGCATTTCTTGTTCTTTGCCAGGGGGCACTCTCCCAGGCACCGATTCCTAACCGATTTTGTCCAGAAACAAAACGACACCCGGAATCGGTGCCTCATTTTTTTACTTAAAATTTTACAAACCGTCTAACTGATGCTAAAATAATTGTTACCTGCCTGGCCCTCTTTTCATTGTTCCTTCCTTCGGTTGTGCTATCATCAACTTCTTCCTACAACCCCGGCCACGCCAAAAGATCTTGACGAGCCAACCACCCTTCGCCAGGTGGGTACCCAGGGCATATCTTCCAGCTCAACAATGGCAAGCCATGAGAGCCTGAAGCAATGCCCTCTTTTTATTGCTTAAAAAGTTCTAAAAATTCTTTTTCCCCAATAATCTTGACGCCCAGCTCTTTCGCTTTTCGATATTTTGAACCCGGATTTTGGCCCGCGACCAAATAATCCGTGTTTTTGGAAATCGAACTAACCCAGTCACCGCCTGCTTGCCGAATTTTAGCTTTGGCTTCTTCGCGACTTAATGAATCCAGAACACCGGTGACAACAATCTTTTTATCCGCCAGTGGGCCGGCGGTTTTTTTAGACAAGATCGCATCTTCGACCACCAACCCTAACTTATTAAATTTATCCAAAAATGCCAAGTTCTTTTTATCGGTAAAATATTGATAAACGCTTTTAGCAACCACCGGCCCGATGTCCGAAACTGATTCCAGCTCCGCCAGAGCGGCTTTCTTTAAATTAGCCAAACTGCCAAAACGGTCGGCTAGACTGATGGCAGTTTCTTCACCGACGTGCTGGATGCCCAAAGCGTAAATAAAGCGGGGCAAGCTCACTCGTTTAGCTTTATTAATCGCACTGATTAGATTGTCCGCCGACTTATCGGCAAAGCGTTCCAAGCCAACTAAATCTTCTTTCTTTAGGGCAAAAATATCAGCCGGATCATTAATCAAATCCTCCGCCATCAGTTGTTCAACGATTTTGTCACCCAGCCCCTCAATATCAAAAGCTTTCCGGGAAACAGAATGCAATATCTGCCGCTGATTCTGGGCAAAACATTGAGGGTTAGTGCAAAAAAACGCCACACTTTGTTCAGAGCCTTTTTGAGTGACGGTTTGACGTTTAATTTCAGAGTTGCAGATCGGACAACGGCGAGGCATTTTAAATTCCCTTTCTTCCCCGGTCCGCAATTTGGGCAAAACCGAAACTACTTCCGGAATAATTTCACCCGCTTTTCTGATTATTACGGTATCACCAATCTTAAGCCCCAATCGTTTAATCTGATCCTCGTTATGCAGCGTTGCCCGCTTGACGATTGTTCCGGCCAGTTTTACCGGCCGCAAGTTTGCCACCGGCGTCAGGGTACCGAGCCGGCCGACCTGAACCTTTATATCTTCCACCACTGTCGTCACCTCTTCGGCCGGAAATTTGAAGGCTAAAGCCCATCGCGGCGCCTTGCCGATATAGCCTAACTTTTCCTGATAACGGCGCTGATTAATTTTAATCACAATGCCGTCAACCCAATAAGCTTGGGATTTTCGTTTATCCTGCCAACGGCGGCAAAATTCAACTACCGCTTTGATGTCTTGGCATAGCTGGTAATGAGGATTGACTTTAAAGCCCAGCTGTTTTAGCTCTTCCAGTTCTGCCGATTGACTGACCGGCAGTTTGGCGGCGCCGCCGGACCAATCATAAATAAAACTGTCCAGTTTGCGTTCCGCCACCACTTTTGGATCCAGCTGGCGAATCGTTCCGGCCGCGGCATTGCGGGGATTGGCGAAATTAGGTAAACCGTTTATCTGCCGCTGAGTGTTAATTTTTTCCAATTGTTTCTCGCTCAGCCAAACCTCACCCTCAACGATTATGCTCAGCGGTTTTTTAAGGCTCAGCGGTATGCTTTGAATAGTCCTGATATTTTGAGTCACGTCTTCACCGATTATGCCATCGCCTCGGCTCGCCGCTAATTTTAAAGCCCCCCGATCGTAAGTTAAAACAATGTGCAGGCCGTCAATCTTCAACTCACAGACATACTCCAGCGCCGGTTTTTCACCGGTGTCGGCCAGTAACTTTTCCATCCGGGTCTGCCAGTCATAAATTTCTTCAAAAGTAAAGACATCGTTCAATGACCATTGCCGAACCTGATGTTTAACTTTGCTGAACTTATCCAATGGTTTACCGCCTACCCGCTGCAGCGGCGAGTCTGACCGCCGCAACTCCGGGAAACTCTCTTCCAAATCCTTAAGTTCACGCTGCAACGAATCGTAAACCTCATCGCTGACCGTTGGGTCGTTTAAAACATGATAACGGTAACGCAACTCGTCGATCTGCTTTACCAACTTATCAATTCTTTTTTTAGCATCTGGCTTTTCCATCTTCTCTTGATCCGCTTAATTCTTAATTTCTATTTGACAATTTCTTTTTCCGAAAATAAAACAAAATCATATAACCCGGATAGCGGCGGACGGATCGGTGTTCGAACCGTCACGGTTTGTTGAGAATTACCGAAGCTGGCCGCGGAAGCGATGATTAAACGGCTGGGGATATCAACCAGTTCTCCACTATCGTTATAAACCTTGAGGGTGATTAAATCGGTTGGCTCCGAATTATTCAACGGGTAGCGCAAACGAAAAATATAAGAGCAGGACCCAAGAATATTTTTTCCGTCCAAACCCGACAGGCGCTGCGGCGCGGTAATAATACCCTTGAATACCGGCGGCTGATCATCGCAGTTCTCATCACCGACTTTTAAAATATTGGTCAAATTAGTTAATTCACCATATAGCCCCACCGAGGTCTGACTGCCGACTTCAATCCCGGCAATATCAGCATCGCGAACTTGCTGCGGGCTAAAGAGATCCATCTGGAAAGTCTCTCCCTCTTGCAAAATGAAATTGGTCTCAGCCTCCTGAGAGACATTAATCTGCCAATCTCCGGCTAAACCGGCAAGACTGCCCGGCGTTGCCGTAATGCAGGGAATTTCTGATTTACTGGTGCAATGACTATTGTTTTCCTGGCAACTGCCGGCCCCGATTGCGGCACAGTCAGTCACACTTTCGGCAATCCGGGTTTGATAAAGCGCCCGTTCCGCCCCGCTTTCCGCCAGATAATAAGCTTGGATTGACTGGTCAATCAGCCGCGATTGCAAAATCTCCCGGATAATTAAGTTACCGAAAACCGTCGCCGTCAGCAAAACCGACGAGATGATTAGAACCGACAGAATCAGCACCATGCCGGATTGGTTTTTGATCTCAAATCTCATACCTGGTTAGCGTTTATAAATTCGGCTGGAAACGGTGGTCTGTAAAAAAATCAATTTTTGTTCATCCGGATTTGAACCGCTGGGCTTGAAACCCATCGAAATTGTCACCCGCGGCTGGCGGTTAAACGGCAAACATAAACCCTCGGCTGGATTTTCCTGAGCCGTTAAATCACAACGCTGGGTCTGGCGGCAATCACTATCCTCGCGGCAAAGACAAAATCCGGCCAAGTTCTCACTGGCTGGCTCATCGACGGTACACCCGTTTGAAGTGACTGAACAGCCGCTCAAACCGATATCTTGATTGCACCTTTCTTCCCGGAACGGATTAATGGCTGGATCAATGTAAAAATCTAAAGTAACCACCGTTAACTCGGCGGCATCGGTTAAATTATAAGTTTGGCCGGCAATATCGACCTGCAACTCACTATCGGCGTTTTTGGCATAAACCACACTCCGGCCGGTTTGATCAATCAAGGCGAGCTCGTTTTCCGGCTTTGTCAGCGGCTCGGGGCTAGTTCCGCCAGCGGTCGGGTAACCGGAATAATTGTAATCGATTTCGGCGTTTCTGACCTGCCGGACAATCGTTTCCATGGCATACCTGACGCTGCTAAGGGTTTTTTGACGGTAAGATGTCTGCCGCTGAGTCTTTAATGACAACAAATAAACATCAACCATAATCACGCTCAGAATGGAGAATAAAGCCACCACAACCAAAATCTCCATCAAAGTAAACCCCGCGCCTTTTAGGACCGGTTTTGAATTAATTTTTGCCGCTGGGTTTTGCAAAAGGTGCGGGGTAAAACCTCGAGATATCCTTGCCGATCCGCCAAAACTCTGGTGGAAGCGGATTTTCTTGTTTTCTTGTTTTCTTGTTTTCTTGTTGCTACTTCCAGGCATATAATAAATCTTCGACTTGAACCTTACGCGGTTGGTTTCTTTCAATCCAATTAACTTTTGATTCGACTTTGACACCGATTTTATTATCTTCGCCGCAATCAACTTCTACACTTTCAGTGCCGTCGCTGCGCTGACAAATATTATAAATAGTTAATAACCGGCTGAAGGGCGTGGGACTGCCATCGGCCGCCTCACCAATTTTTTGTTGATTATAAACTCCGCCAAAAATGTTTACTGTCGTCGCCGTATCAGCCCTGAAATCCAGTTCCCAAGAATTGGCGGCCCGGTCAAAAACCGGAATTGCGGTCAGACTAGATAACCCTCCGCCTGAGCCGGATAAGCCAAAGTCCCAGGCAGAACCGGACAGCCAATTGGCGTCGCGCTGATTGCGCACCACTTCAATTCCTTCACGGGCTAAATTATTGGCGATGATCTGCGACTCACTCTCTTTTTGGCCGATGACGTTAGAAGTAGTCAAAGCTAAAATGGCCGATACCGCGATCATCAAAATGCCAATGGCAAAAACCATTTCCAGCAGACCCTGACCTGAACTATTTTTAATAATTTTTGTCATTCTAAAATCACTCCCCAATTACCCCGCTGACACTAAACCCAGTCGCGGCGGAAAAATAGACATAACCGTCACCCGGAAATTTTTCGTTTACCAACCGCAGACCGAGGTAAGTTAAACTGTTTTGTTTTATACCGTCAAAATAAACCCTGCTGCCGTCAGAATCAAAAATGACCGAGACTGCGTTCACCACGACCGGACTCCAGCCGGAGAATATAGCCGGTCGGGCCGCCTGATCCGTAGAGTAAAGGTTGCTAATATAGCTTTTGCCCAGAGTTAAATCCTTAATGGTCTCGTTATTATCAACTTGATGATTGCCGTTGATATCGGCAAAAATTTCATACTGGCATGGAGAACCGGCGCATTTACTGATTTTAAGACCAAACCCGCCGGCCGGATAAGTTTTCCGGCAGTCGCTGCAACCGGTCTGCTGCTGACAAAGGCCGCTCGGAACGCCGTCTAAATAGCAAACTTCCAAAAGTTGGCCGGCCACACCCCTGGCCTGAGCCTGGCTAAAATCACCCGCCAGTTGGTTCAGCATCAATTTAAAATCATTTGAACCGGCTGACCGGATATTCGCAACCACGTAACTCATAATAATAATCAAAATCACCGAGGAAATTACCAGGTCAATCATAGTGAATCCCGCACACTTTCTAACGGCTATTCGACTACTTTTCCTTGTTTTAAAACACGAAAGGTGCGGGGTGAAACCTTTTTTATTGCTCAAAAAATTAAATTTATTTCGCCCTGATTCCATTTACAGATTGATTAGATTCAAATACCAACTTAGCAAAGGCAGGCCAAACAATAAGGTTACGAGAGTGGCCGGGGCTAAAAAAGCACCGAAAGGCAATTCCGACGACATTTTCTTTTTGCCTAAAACAATCAAACTTACCCCGATTAAAGCGCCGGATAAGTAAGCTAAAAATAAAGCGACCAATAACATTGGCCAACCCAGCATCAACCCCATCACCGCGCCAAGACGGATATCACCGCCGCCAACCCAGCGGCCAGAGGAAACAAAATATTGCAAAGCAAAAAATCCGCTTCCGGCCAGGCCGGCCAGGATTAAGTTAACCGGACCAAAACCGGCAAGCCAATTCAAAATAAAGGCGATAATCATCGCCGGAACCGCTACCCGATCCAAAATCAGATAATACTTGAGGTCGTAAACAAAAATTACCAGCAAAAAAACTGCAAAAATGGCGAACCTTAAAAAATCCAATGTAAGACCGGAATGCCAATGCAGTAAAACAAAAATCAAGCCGGTTGCCAGTTCAACTAAGGGGTACTGCCAGGAAATTTTTTCCCGGCAGGAGCGGCATCGGCCCCTCAAAATAATAAAACTGATCAACGGGATGTTATCGCGGAATTTAATTTTGGTTTGGCATTTTGGGCAACGGGAAGGCGGAAAGACAATTGATTGATTTTTGGAGAAACGATAAATGACCACGTTCAAAAAACTGCCGATGGCTAAACCAAAAATAAAAATAAGTAAAGCGGTCATGTTAAACAAAAATAATTTTTGAATCTGCCGACTAAGATGGCTTTAAGCCGTTGCCATTGGCCAAAATTTTGATCAGGCCCACCTTAATTTTACCCTGAATCCGGCTTTTTGTGAAGGCTTTATTAAGCCCTAAACCAAACAGAGACGGGCATTGAACCAGTCTCTGTTTAATAACAAATGGCGGTAAAAACTACGAACAGGCACCGGCGATAATACCGGATGGCGTAGCACAGTTAGTACCGGCCTTAAGAGAACCGGCACCACCTTCAAGATTGAATTCTATGGAATAAGTAGAACAATCCTGACCACTGCCGCAAACACCGGATTCAACTGCCGCACTATAGCTATATGTGTCATCAGCGGGCGGATTCGGTGCTTCGGGCACTAATCCCATATAAACAGTAGCGCCGGCAGTTTTGCATTTAGCCGTTGCGCCAAAACCCCGATCAGCGGCACCAAGGCTGTAAAGACAATTGGTAGTATCAATACCTAAAACATGAGAAGCGCCGCCGCCAATGATGCCGGGATAACCGTTGGCGTCATTATAATATAACTCCAAAGCGGTCTGGACTTGCTTAACGTCAGCAACGCGTTTAGCGTCTCTGGCCTTCGCTCGAGCGGAGTTTAAAGCCACTACCGCCAAAGTCGAGAGTAAACCGATAATCGCAATAACCACCAATAATTCGATAAGAGTGAAACCTTTATTTTTTTTCATTTCACACCTCCTCTTTTATGTTATTTGAGGTAACATTTTAAGAGTTAAGAATTAAACTACTATGGATAGTGTACCATAAATCAGCGGAAAGCAAAAGGACTACTCTAGGCGCGGCTGGGCGCTAAACCAATTATTCCGATGCTTAACAAAATTACCATACTCTTCAGAAAAAGGGCTGGGGTCAAGACTAATGGCTTGCTGTAATAATTCCGACCCCTTAGTCCGATCACCTCGTTCCCAATAGAAACTAGCCTGCTGATAAAAACATTTAGCTAAAAACTCCCGGGTGTAATAGTCAAAATCAACCGCCGGATTTCTGACTGCCAATGGTAAAAAATCAGCCGGGCTCGCTGCCGCTTTAGCTGATTGGTAACTGTCAAAAAGCTGATAGGCAAAGCCGTTTGAACGACTGAGTACCGGCTGATTAGAAAAAATTTCGGCCGGAAAAGTAGTATAAATCGTTTGAGCGGGGTATAGATTATTACCCCGAGTCACCTGGTCAATCAAAAATAACCGTTTACCGACTTGATCTTTTTTAAAATAATCTTCCGGCAGCGGTAAAATATCTGGCCGATAAAAAATGGGCGAGTCGGAAACAATTATCACATCTGGCCGCAGTTTCTCTACCGCCTGAAAATAAAGCAAGCTAAAGGTCTCCACGTCACCATTCAAACTCTGGTCTTTCAAAACCACAACCGCGTTTGGCTTTAAGCTGATCAAAAAATTCCTATAATAGTCCTGAACAAAAAGATATTGACTTTTATCAACCTTGGGCCAATTGGCTGCCAGCAGCATCGCAAAAGACACTGCCAATAAACTAACCAAAATATATTGCGATATTTGATTAATTATTGTTTTTTTGGTTGAAAAAAACCTAGCCAAAGAATCCAGACCCAAAGCGACAAAAAGGCTGAAAAATAAATACGCCGGCAGATAGATAATACTCAAAAACCAAGCGATACCGGGTTTAAATTCACCGCCATTGGTCATGGTGACTATAACCCCCAAACTAGAAAATAAAATTAAAGTAGTTAAGATGACAAAAAACTTTTTATTTTTCAACCCCGTCGAAGCCAAACCCAATAATCCCAAACCGGCTAAAATAAAACCAAACTGTTCAAAGACGTTAAGAGCAAACATCCCAAAATACTGACCGGTTGCCAGGCTGACTTGATGGCCAGTAGCAATGTCATAACGCAAAACTCGATATAAACCGCTCGGACTCTCCGGGTTATACCAATCCAAGGGCGGGTTAAAAGCGGAACGGACCGGTAGATAGAGATACAGAGATAGAGGCAAAATAAAAAATAAAAACATCTTAACTAATAGCCGCCACTGTTTTAAAATCGACTTCTGTCTAACCAGAATCAACAAGCCATAGGCCGGAGCAATGGCCAGCATCGAAAAATGATTAGTTAAACTCAACCCATAGATAAAACTAAACCACAGAAGAAAATTACTTTTTGGTCTGAACCACCAAGAAACCAAAAAGTATAGGGTTAAAGCGACAAAAAATAAATTCAGGGTATAGACTTCGGCATAAGTCGCCTCTTGCCAGAGGACATGGGTAACTGCAAAATTTAAAGCGACTGAAAAAGACCACTTCGAACTGATGTTTAGACGCCTAAAAACCAAATATAAGATTGAAGCCGTCAAAGCGGCAAAAAAGGCGGACACGAGATTGACCCGAAAAGCAATACTACCCCAGGGCAGAAGAGTAAAGACCTTACCGATCAAAGTAAAAAGCGGATAACCCGGCGGATGAGCGATCCCCATGACCGCCGCCGCGGTAACAAATTCGGCACTATCCTCAACGTAAAGGCTGGGTGCGAGAGTCTGCCAATAAATAAAAAAACTGATCAAAAATAAGACCAGGCTAAAAATAAAATTTTTGTTGCGTAAAACTTTAATCATTATTGATATTATAGCTTATTATTGCCCAAAAACAAAAACCTTAACCGGCGGTCAAGGTTTTTGTAAAAGATATCTATAATCAATTATTAACAAGCGCCGGAAGTAATTCCAGAAGGAGTGGCACAGTTAGTGCCGGCGTCAAGAGAACCGGTGCTGCCTTCTAATTCAAACTCGATAGTGTAATCGCTAGCCGCAGTGGCGTCATAAGCATAGTCAATGCCATTTGGTTCCGGGTTTTCCGGGACTAAGCCCATATACGTTGTCGCACCGGTCGCACAATTAGCAGCGGCGGCCAAAAAGCCGCAATCTGTTCCTTCGGTACATTCATCCGCCCAACATAACACCGTGACGGAAGTACCTAAGTCAGCGATAGTCTGGACCGGATAACCTTCGGCGTCATTATAATATAACTCCAAGGCGGTTTGAACCTGTTTAATATCGGCAACTCGTTTAGCGTCTCTGGCCTTCGCTCGAGCGGAGTTTAAAGCCACTACCGCCAAAGTCGAGAGTAAACCGATAATCGCGATAACTACCAACAATTCGATAAGAGTAAAACCTTTTTTCTTCATTTTGTTCACCCCCTTTCTATTTTCTCGCGAATTTTTGAACTAATTTATTTTTCCGCGAACTGATTATTTCCTAAAACTTATCAACAATTTAACTTGATATTATTATACCACAAAAACTCCACCCCGGAAAGTTAGTATTCATGCAGCTCCTTTTGCCCTTCTTTCTCTAAATAATAATCAATAACGAACTCCTGGCCGTTGCTGGCATATTTATAAACCGTTAAATCTTTATTCAAAGGATCAATCGGCGGCCGGGCAATATAAACCTGACCCGTAGTAACGCCGCTAAGCGCCGGCGTCAAAATATTATTCCAATTTTCTACCGTCACCTCTTCAGGCAATATGCCGCCGGTAACCGGGTAAGCCAAATTGTCATCATAATACATATACAAAGCTAACCGGACCTGAGAGACGTCTGATTGACGCACCGCGTTTCTTGCCTTGACCCGAGCAACATTGACTGAAACCGTGGCTAAGCTAGAGAGAATACCAATGATGCTGATTACCACCAAAAGCTCGATTAAGGTAAAACCGACCCGACTCGTTTTTGATTCCGTCATAAACATTCTGATTAATAATTATAAGCTTGAAGCCAGGCTATACATCGGCAGAATTATTGCCGAAACCAACACGCCAACCGCCACACCCATAATAACCATCACTACCGGCTCCAGCAAACCCACCAGATTAGTTACCATGTTATCAACTTCCCGAGTGTAAAATTTAGACAGCTTATCCAAAATGTCATCAAGCCGACCGGTTTTTTCACCCAGATTCAACATCTGAGAAACCATTAGCGGAACTTCCCGGCTTTCCATAAACGCGGCGGCGATGGCATTGCCGTCTTCCACCTTTCGAGCGGTCTGATTGATCAATCGACGAAAAACTTCGTTGCCGGAAACGTCCGCCACAATCTCCAAACTTTTAGCCAAAACCACGCCACCAGTCAGCAAAGTGTTAAGGCTCCGGGTGAATCGGACTAAAATTATTTTTTGAAACAGCCTTCCCATTATGGGCATCTTCAGTTTGGCATAGTCCCAATAATAACGACCCTTCTCGGTTTTGACCAAAGCTCGTAAGGCAATGGCCACAGCGACGATGCCCAAACCGATCAACCACCAAAATTGAGTTAAAAAATTGCTGGTACTGATCAACAACCTGGTCGACAGCGGTAACTCAGCTCCGGTTTCGGCTAAAACGCCAGTTAGCTGAGGAATGACAAAAATCATCATTAAAGCGCCAACGACTAATAATCCGGATAAAATAAAAATTGGATAAATCATCGCCCCCTTAATTTTAGAGGCTAAATCATAATCCTTTTCCTGTTGATCCGCCAGATAATTCAACACCTCGTCAAGTTTGCCGGAAGTTTCCCCGGCCTTAATGATGCTGATGAAAAACCCGGAAAAAGCCTGGGGATGACGGGCCAAAGCTGCCGAAAGCTTTGCTCCACCCTCAACATCGTCGGCTACTTCCGACAGAATACTTTTGAGGGCAGAACTCTCTGTCTGGGCCACCAACACCCTTAGACCCTGGACCAGGGGAATGGTAGCGGAAACCAAAACCGACAGCTGGCGCGAAAAAATCACCAGGTCTTTTGTCTTGACCCGATTGAAAATTTTCAAAGAATTCTGCAGAAAGCTAGCCTGCTCTTCCGTCAAATCCACAACGGTCAGATTCTGGTCATCTAACATTTCTGCCGCCACATCCGCGGAAGCGGCTTGAATCATTCCTTCCGTTGTCTCGTTATCTTCGTTTCTCGCTTTGTAATGAAAATTAGGCATGTCAAGTAATCAAGATTAAGCTTTGGCAATTGATCTTAAACTTTCTGGATTAGTCGCATAGTTAACCGCCTGATCGATTAAAACTTCGCCGGAACGGACTAAATCGGCTAACGATTGATCAAGCGTCGACATTCCTTCGGCCCGCGAACTTTGCATTATGGTTGTAATTTGCTTAAACCGGCCTTCTTTGATCAACGACCGAACCGCTTCGTTGGCGATTAATACCTCCGCCGCCAAGACTAGCCCGCCGCCGATCTTCGGCACCAAACGCTGAGCGACAACCGCCAATAAACCAGCGGCAAGCATTGATTGAGCTGAAGACCTCTCTTCGCCTGAAAAAATATTTAAAATTTCTTCGACGGTCTGGACAACGGAAATGGTATCCGTTTGAAAAATTACCATCTTGCCGGAGCTGGCCAAATCCAAAATTAAGGGAACTGACCGGCGTTCATTATTAACACCCACAGCGACGACATCGACATCAGTGCCCTGGCAATATTCCAACGCTTCGGCAAAAGAATTAACGTCACGACCGACTTCCCGCTGTTCAATTAAACTTTCTTTGTTGGTAAAAATATATTCGACTGGAGACTCCACGGTCAAAATATTTTCTTTCCGGTCCTTATTGATCTGTTCAATCAAGGCGGCGGCGGTAGTGGTCCGGCCGGAACCATAAGGTCCGGCAATAATAATCAAGCCACTTTTTTTGTCCGCCAGACTATAAATAATTTTCGGCAAACCTAAATTTACCAATAACGGTATTGCCTGGGGAATCAAACGCAGAGACGCCGCCAAAAAATTTTTTTGATAAAATAAATTGACTTTAAACCTGAACTTACCGTCAAACTCTTTGGCAAAAACAATACCGCGGTTTGCCGCTAACTCTTTTTTCTGGCTCTCGTCCAAATTTTCCTCGGCGAATTTCTCTAAAAAATCCTTGGCTAAAATCGGCTCATCCTTTAGCTCAAAAAGCTCCTCATCTATTCTTAATGTTGGATAAGCGTTAACACTCAAATGGATACCTGAGGCTCTTCTTTTAGCCGCGACGACAAAAATTCGGTTAAGGTTGGCATTGATTGATCCGATCATAGATTAGCCCAAAGCTCCCTTTATTTTTTTAACCACCTCCGAAGGCATAAAATGAGCCTTGATCAGATAGTCAACCGCACCTAATTCCAGACCCTTCTTCACTTCGTCTTTTTGGCTCAAGTTGGTAAGCAAAATTACCGGCGTATCTTTAATGGTTTTGTCAGCTTTGATCATCTTTAAGACCTCAAAGCCGTCCATCTTAGGCATAATGATATCCAACAATACTAAATCCGGCTTTTTCTCTTTAAGCAATTTCAACCCCTTCTCCCCGTCGGAAGCCAGATGGACCTCAAACCCCTCCAAATTAAGTTTAGTTGCATAAAGCTCAGCCAAAAATTCATCGTCCTCCACCAACAAGATAACTTTCTTTTGAGACATATTTTCTAGTTAATGTTATTTATTATTTTAACTTGGCTAATTATATCTGGGAAACTCGCAATACCTCATCGACCGTCGTCAACCCCTGCAAAGCTTTAATCAAAGCATCCTGGGGCAAAGTAATAAAATTTTGTTTTTTAAGCTCTTCTTCAATCTGTTTTTGGTTAGCGCCTTGGGTAATAATCTCCCGCAAAGCAGTATTGATTTCAATAACTTCGGCCACAGCGACCCGCCCCTGATAACCCAGATTACCGCACCGGGAGCAACCTTCACCCTGCCAGAATTGAAGCTTATTGATATCAACTCCGGCTAAATAAACTGACGGTATAACGGCCATCTGCTCCTTGATCCTCTTTAACAAAACTGGGGAAATCGTCGCTTCCTTTTTGCAATCCGGACAAATCTTGCGCGCCAGCCGCTGAGCAATAACGATATTCAAAACTGACGAAAGAAGGAATGGTTCTGCCCCTAAATCAATCAGCCGGGGAATGGCACCAATGGCGCTGTTGGTGTGTAAAGTTGATAACACCAAGTGGCCGGTCAAACTGGCGTGAACCACCAGTTCCGTCGTCTCCTGGTCTCGAATTTCACCCAACATAATGATATTGGGATCTTGACGCAGTATCGCTCTCAAGCCCGAAGCAAAACTGTAACCAACGTCCGTATTAATCTGCGATTGATTTATTCCGCTGATATAATATTCAATCGGGTCTTCCAGGGTTACGATATTTGCCCCTTCCTGATTCAACATTGATAAAATAGTATACAGGGTCGTGGTTTTACCCGAACCGGTCGGGCCGGTCAAAAGCGACAAGCCGTGCGGTTTTTTGATTGTCTCTTTGATCAAATTGATATGGGTCGGATTAAAGCCCAAGTCTTCCAGGCTCGGGATGCTTTGACTCGTATCCAAAACTCGCAGTACCACCTTCTCCCCCTCAAAAAGAGGCAACGTCGAAACACGAAAGTCGATATCCCGGCCTTCAATCGTCAGACGAATACGGCCGTCTTGCGGTTTGCGGGTTTCATCAAGTTTTAAGTTAGCCAAAACCTTAATTCTAGCCACGATCGCCGAATGAATATATTTTGGCAAAACCAAAGATGTCCTTAGCACTCCATCAATCCGATAGCGTACCCGGCTTTCTTTAAGCGACGGTTCAATATGAATATCGGAAGCCCGGCCGTCAATTGCATGCCGGATAATAACCAAAACCATTTTGGAGACCGGCGCACTTTTTATCACCTGCTCCATTTTATCCGTATCGGTCGCATCAACCATGCCGCGGTCTTTAAAAACATCACTACTGATTCCCGCCAATGCCTGCTCGACTTCTTCGCCCAAAATCTGATAGCCCCGGAAAGCCTCCCGAAAACTGCTTGGCGAGATGATAAAATACCTGACTTTTAGACTGGCTTTCTGGGCCAGGAATTCCACTGCTTCAATCGCCTTAAAATTTTGAGGATTAATCATGCCCACCTGCAACTCATCGCCGTCCCGCTTGAAAGCCACAATTTGATAATTTTCCGCCACCTCTTGAGGGATTAATTCCAGAACCTTACGATTAATTTTTACCCCCTTTAAATTCGCCGGCGGAATATTCAAGAGGCTGCCCTTGACCGCGTTAAGTTTATTTTCATCAATTAATTTTTCTTCCAAAAGAAGAGTTTCCGGCGATTTTTTCATCGCCTCCGCCTTGGTCGCCAAGTCCTTCGCTTTTTCTTCCGTCAGAAGATTGCGTGAGACTAGGGTTTTCAGTAACAATTCTTGGTTATTATACATAATAGAAATTATCAGGTTTGGATAGATTCAAAAACCCGGTCGCCGGCTATTGCGCCGGAGAAAATAAAACTTCACTGAACGGATTTTTGCGGCCAGTTAAACCAGGGCCGGCAAGCGGTGAACCATATCCCCGCAAATCTTTATATGGTTTTTTGATTAAAAAATCAGCGGCGAAATCAGTTTTAACGCTGGGAACTATTAAAAGACCGACATTCTGGTCAGATTCAGGCCCGCCGGAACCATTCAAACTAAAAAAATTACCGAAAATAAAATAAATTATTATCATCAGCATCACTACCAGGATCAAGACGAGGATGATGGTTTTCTTTTTGCTGATTCTCTTTTCTTTAAGCATAATTATTCAAAATAGTAGGTGAAAAGATTGACTGAATAATTCTCTGAGTCCGGACTGAAATAAACGGCGTTAACATCAAAAATTCTCAGGTTTGATTCCACGTCTTCTAAAAACTGCTTCAAAGACAGGTAGTTGCCGCCCACTAAATTCAAACTGATATTAAGCCGTTTGATACCGGCTATTTTATTTTCATCAATGGCTTGATCGGCTTCTTCGTCAATATTGACGGCAATCAACCGGAAATTATTTTCCGCCGCCAATGCCTGTAACTGGATAAAAAGACCGGGGATATCTTTTTGACTCGGTAAAACTTTATCCAACTTGCTGGCATCTCCCTGACTGATCCGCTGATAATTTTCGTTAAGCAACTTTAGCTGAGCCAGGTACTGCTGCTGCTGCTCTCGCTTTTGGATTAAGGCATCTAGGTCGTACTGACCGCCGATACTAATTGACTCATACTTAGGGGCAATGACTAAAAAATAACTTAAAGATACAATCAAAACTACCAGCAGCAATGTTAGCATTTTATTGTAACGCACTAAAAATTTTATCCAAGCGGTTTTCTTAATTTTGTCCTTTTCATTTTGAACCATACTTATACAAGCTATTTTATCGGCTCCTTAAAAACCTCCGGTATTAGCACTAAATTAATGTTAAAAGTGACCCGGCTATACTCACCATTGTCATTCAGCTCGGCCGAGGCCGCATCGATCTTAACTTCCTGAATAAAATCAGACGCCTGCTGAAAAGCGATAAGCTGTTTGGCTACGGATTCATAATCTTTACCCACCGCCGATAAAACCAGCTTATCGGTTCCGGCCATGGAAAAATTAGTGTAATAGACTTCACTGGTCGTATGTTTCTCCAACAAATCAAAAAACTTGGTCCAATAAATATGATTATCCAGCAGCCGGCGGATCATCTCTAACTTTTTCTGCAGCGCTATAGCTGACGTTTTTTGACTTTCATAGGCGCCAATCTGTTTTTCCAGACTCGTGATTTCCCCGTTCAGTTCATCCAGCTGATTATTAACTTTAAGCTGGTACCAGGTCATGCCCAAATAAACCGCGCCAATGGCCAGGACAACGGCTAAAATAATCAGGCCGCTGGAGAATATCTTTTTGGGCAGCTCCAGCTCTGGATATTTGCTCAGTTCCGCCGGAATCAAATCAACATTAAGCACTCTTTGTTCGTCCGTTTTCGCCAACCGTTCGGTTTCAGTTTTGATTTTAGCTTTCACCGCCGGCTTAGAACGATGGCGGAGTAAAGCGAAAAGACCCGGGCCGGAAGCCCTGATCGGCTCCGCTTTCGCTTTTGGCTCATCTGCCGGAATAGAATGATCTGAACCCAAATCTTTGGTGAAATCAACTTCAACCGAGTCCTGATCAAGCTGAGTTTCCGGCAGATGGAAAGTTTTTGAATCCGGTTCTTCCGCGACCGGGGTTTCGTTTACCGACTTGGCTTTTTGTTTCTTGGCGGAAAATAACCGGCTTAGTAAAGACGGCCGGGGCTTTTTAACCAGTTTGATTTTTTGCTCGGCGGCTGGCGCCGTTAACTCAATTGAAAAAGATTTTGGCTTCTTGTGGCCTTCTGATTCCTTTTCTTCGGTTTTCCTTAATTCCTCCGGCAGGAGGTTGATGTCTGCCATAATTTTATTAATCAATATTTCTCATTGCCAGGCCGATACTGACCGAAAAACGCGAACCGATTTCATCCAGCACCGGCTTAAGCTCCTCAGGATAAATTATTCTAGCCCACGGGTCGCCCCGATAAACCTTTAGATTAACCATTTTGGCCAGATAATCCGGCAGATTGAGCAATAAACTGGAACCGCCGGTCAAAATTATTTTCTCGATCGGCTTCTGGCCCTGATTTTTGTAAAGGTTAAGGCTGTACTTCAACTCATCGGCGATCGGTGTAATTGTTGACTCAATGGTTTGGGGGATACTGCCCTGCCCCTGTTTATCTGGACTGATGCCGATATCATACTTAAATTGCTCGGCGCGCTCTAGGGTAATATTCAAACTGTTGGCAATCGCTTGAGTGATAGTCAATCCGCCGATATCCAAACTCCGATTCAAAATTGGAATACCATTAACGACGACGGAAATGTTGGTAACGACTGAGCCGATATCAATAATCATTAGCGCGGAAGGATCATTACCGACCAAACTCCGGACTAGGGCGAAGGATTCCGTATCTAAGCTTAAAAGATTTAATCCGGCGGCCTTAAAGATACCGATATACCGCTTGACTAAGTCTTTCGGCGCGGCGGTCAGCAAAACCTTGGTATAAACTCCTTTTCTCTCGGAATCAATTTTTAAAAAATTTCTTTTCTTTAAATCATTAAAGCCGCTTGGCAGCTGAGCGTTCTCTCCATTACCGTTATCCAGGCCATTGCCCGTCGAATTGGGATCGGCAAAATCCTGCAGCACCTTCCAATCCAAAATCATATCTTCCACCGGCAAGGGAATCACCTTTTTTGCCTCCCATTTAACGGCTGAGGCTAAATCTTTTTTGGCGGCGACCGGCAAATTCAAAACTGAGCTAAAAACCGAATAGGCCGGCAAAGCCGTTATTACTTTGGTAGTGGTGGTTTTAGCCTTGCGGCAGACGTGCTTAATCACTTTAGCCGTTTCGGAATGGTCAGCCCGGCTGCTGTCGATTTTTTCCCTTTCAATTTTTCGGTCAATATAACCATACGTCACCAGCCGCGGGCGGCCGTTTTCATTTTTCAGTTCGACTACTTTGACGCTGTTGTTATCAAAATCGATACCGAGATAACTTTGTTCTGAGGAGAATAAACCCATAATTGATAAATTAAAATTTGAAACTACTCGCGTCGGCTAACGAGAAAACACGCCGGACCGCCAAATCGGCAGCGCTTTGACAAAATCACTGAACCCCGGCGGCACGTTAGCCAACAGCCGGCCGTCATAAATCACCACTTCTGAGCCTTCTTTAATGGCGGCATATTTATCGACAAAGGTTCGATCAAGATAAAACTTTTTAGCCATTATCAAACCGGAGACGCGCAGTTGACTCTGGGCGCAGCTGCTGGCTGAGTACGGCTGGCAGCTGTAGACCTGGCCACAACCCGCGTTCTCTTGTCGGCCGCTTCTGTCATCGCCAACGTCAGCCAAACAGTCACCGGCTTCTGGATCACCCAAAACAATAAAGTTACCCGCCAGATTGGTTACGGCCGGACCGATCTTTAGATCGCCTCGGACCACCCAGGCAACCGAAGCCAAATTCCTGAATTTATCCAGACTATCCGTATCGTCGTAGACGATATTACTATTAATTGTTAAATCACCGTCCACAATTATTGTCCCGGCGCCGTTGCCGAATTCCGTTTCGTTAGTGAATTGAATCGTACCGGCCTCAGCAATGGTTAGGTTACCGTCAGCATAATAGATATTGCCATCAAGATACTTGCTGGTTGCTGGACCGATTTTAGTCGGCAGATCATCAATATCATCAATAGCGATAACTTTCTGACCATAAGAATTGGTGCAGCGGCCGCTGCTGAATTTACAGAGCAAGCCAGTAATATCCAGTTTGCCTAAAACATTAGAATAACGGGTCTGGGGAGTGGGAAAATCAATCACGCCATAATTCGGATCAAGCCAGGACTCACCCCGCGCCGAAACAAAATCGACAATCGCCCCTTTGGCCAAAATCAGATAAGTGGCGTTGTAACCCGGCGCTTCACCCGTAAGCGACCTGACTCCGGTTCGAGAATAGATATCACTATACTTAGTTTGCAGCCAAGGCTGTAATTCGGCAATAGTCGGATCAAAACTGACCCAGCCCAAGCCAGCCTCGTTGCCCTGATTATTCCAGGCAAAACCACTTAAAACCTTAGCTTTTTTCGAAGAACCAGAATCTTTGCAGCCGATATCTTTTTCTATCACCGTCAAACCGTGCTGTGAAGTTCCACAGTAACCCCCGGTCGCCAGTTCGTCATTCTGACAATTTAATGACAACCAGCCATCATCTTTCAAGGCAGTAATCTTGGCCCAGCCCTTAAAGACTGCCGGATTCTCATCTTTTGATTCAACCAGCGCGCGCCAGCCGTAAGTTGGTGATAAAGTACCGTAGTCAGCCCCGTTGCAGGAACCGCTGGCAAACCGACAGATATTGACCGGATCACAACTTGAGCCAAAGCAGACCCAACCTACTTTATCTGACCACGCCCAGCCTTCCAGATTGTCAGAAGATTCATCGGTATCAGCGGAAATTTGGACGTAATAATTACCATTATCCTGGCACAAGCCTGAAGTCACGTCGCAACCTAGATATTTACAATTGTCGGAGTTCAGCGATAGCCAGCCAAAAGTGTCCGCCCAGGCCCAACCGAATAACTTTTCCCCGCATTGGGGTGTACAATCTTCGGTTTCCCCTTCGGCGTCGCAGCGCTCAAAAACACCATCGTCATTCGGCCGGTCGATTTTACCGTCCCCGCAAACTTTTGGCGGTGGCGTTGCCTGACCCAGAGCCGCAACTGCCAATAACAGTCCGGCCAATACAACAAACAGTATTGCCACTAATAATTTGACTTTTTTTGTCATCATAACAGATCAACCGAAATTCAAAATAAAATTAACTAGCGGAAAATCTCCTGAAAAAAATTAGTTACCTTTTGCCACCAATTCAATTTAACCTCATCTTGCTCAACGGAGTCTGACTGCTCGGCAGTTTGTCCCGCCATTTGATTATCCTCCGAATCAGAGCCAGAAATGGAATCTGACGCTGCCTGATTGGCATTATCCTCCGCCGCTAAAGTATTATCGTCTCGCGACTGGGTTTTACCGGCAGTAGCTGAAACTGAATTTTGTCCGGTAATCGGCTGAAGCATTGTTTCTTTATCAACGATAATCGCCTGATTTTCATAACCTTTTCTGACCCCTTGGACTAAATAATCAAAAGTGGTACTGCTAGTCCCAGCACCAATCTCTTTAACTACGATTTGTTTAGTTGACTTGCCGGCGACATAAAGACCCTTGGTTTCCGCGGTCGGCGTTATCTGAACGGTTAAGCCTTTTTCGCTGGTAACTAGACTAAAACTTTCTTCTAAATTGATTGTCGCCGTACCGTTCTGCAACTGACCTGAGCCGCGAGTATAAGTGCCAGACTCCGGCCCTTCCAAAGAAGTATAGATAATTTGTTTGGTTTTGTCGGTCGGGTGATCCATAATAAAATTCTTACTGCCGGAGACACTCAAATTACCGTATATGCTTAGGCCCGAACCAGTCAGTCGCATTCGCTCCGTTCCGCCGGGACTGAAAGCCAAGTTGCCAGAGTTTAAACTCATTACCTTCTGACCGCCCGACCAGAAATCCAACCAACCACCGGTTAGGCCAAGGCCGTAAAAAGAATTAGGATCATCATAGATAGCCAACTTCTTTGCGGTAATGTCCGTCCCTAATGATAATTTAAAGTTTGGAGCAGTAGTACCAATACCCACATTGCCGCTGGGATTTATAACCAATCTTGATTGATTGGCCGTAACGTCAAAAATTGAAAATAAGCCGGCACCGCCCACATTACTGCCGCCGCCCGACCAGATGCCATATTCCCGACCGCCAGTACCACCATGTTTTAATCTAATATCCGGGCCGTAAGTTCCCCCGGTAGTTTGGATATATCCGCTAACGGTACTGCTCAAAGAACCGTCGGAAGAAATATCCAATTTGGCAACCGGCGAGGAGTTTCCAATGCCTAATTTGCCGGTTGACGTTATAAAAACATCTCCGGCAAAAAACCCGGCGAACATTTTAGGCGGGGCACTGTGCGATTGTACTTGTACCACTCCCAGCCCACCCATCGCATACTG
>Ga0265297_10002984_pt1 | contig 32136 bp, 40 predicted proteins | sample Munlanlwell13791_FD_192502 | JGI IMG/M metagenome (GOLD analysis project Ga0265297, IMG submission 192502) | Leachate microbial communities from a municipal landfill in Southern Ontario, Canada - Leachate well 137-91 | ecosystem: Engineered > Solid waste > Landfill > Unclassified | place...
ATAGCTCACCGAAAGGTGGGGTAATTCCCAATACGATCGCAAGATGAAAGTCGTAAGACACTCTGAGATTGGCCTAGGCCCGATCAGCTAGTTGGTGAGGTAATGGCTCACCAAGGCTACGACCGGTAGGGGAGCTGAGAGGCTGTTCCCCAACGACGCAACTGAGACACGGTGCGTACTCCTACGGGAGGCAGCAGTCGAGAATATTCCACAATGGGCGAAAGCCTGATGGAGCGACGCCGCGTGCAGGATGAAGGTCTTAGGATTGTAAACTGCTTTTCTATAGGAAGAAGCTACATTAGTAGTGTGACGGTACTATGGGAATAAGGGGCTGCAAACTTCGTGCCAGCAGCCGCGGTAATACGAAGGCCCCGAGCGTTATCCGGATTTATTGGGCGTAAAGGGCGCGTAGGCGGCTCGGTGCGTCTCATGTTAAATCTCACTGCTCAACGGTGAAATCGCATGAGATACGACCTTGCTTGAGAGTGTTAGAGGTAGATGGAACTCATGGTGTAGGGGTGACATCCGTTGATATCATGGGGAACACCAAAGGCGAAGGCATTCTACTGGGACATTTCTGACGCTGAGGCGCGAAAGCGTGGGGAGCAAAAAGGATTAGATACCCTTGTAGTCCACGCCCTAAACGATGATCACTAGCTGTCTCGAGTATCGACCCTCGGGGTGGCGAAGCTAACGCGTTAAGTGATCCGCCTGGGAAGTACGGCCGCAAGGCTAAAACTCAAAGGAATAGACGGGGACTCGCACAAGCGGTGGAGCATGTGGTTTAATTCGACGGTAAACGAGAAACCTTACCAAGGCTTGAAATTCAAACGAAAGATGTCCGAAAAGACATCCCTCTCACAAGGACGTTTGGACAGGTGCTGCATGGTTGCCGTCAGCTCGTGTCGTGAGACGTTCCCTTAAGTGGGGTAACGAGCGCAACCCCTGTCCTGTGTTATATGTGTCACAGGAGACTGCCATCTTATAGATGGAGGAAGGCGGGGACGACGTCAAATCAGCATGGCCCTCTGACGCCTTGGGCTACACACATGCTACAATGGTAGGTACAACGGGTTGCCAAGCTGCAAAGCGGAGCCAATCCTTCAAAACCTACCCCAGTTCAGATTGAGGGCTGCAACTCGCCCTCATGAAGTCGGAATCGCTAGTAATCGCGGATCAGCAGGCCGCGGTGAATACGTTCTCGAGTCCTGTACTCACTGCCCGTCACGTCAAGGGAGCTGGGACTGCCTGAAGTTTCGTTAAGGAATCAGGGCAAGCTCGGTGACATGGACGAAGTCGTAACAAGGCACGGGTAGCGGAAGCTGCTCGTGGATTAATTACACTTAAGTCGTAAAAACTTTTTAGTTTTTGAAATGATGTGTATAACAGTTCGCTGCACGCGATCATCCGAGTAATCGGGGAAATCAACGCAGAAGGAATGATGCATACTATCGAGAGGTGTTAGCCGATAAACCTCAAATATGTCTCGGCTACGAATATATTAAATGTCTAATTGGTTTAGTATGTTCGGTGGGACGACCAAGAAAGTACTTGAAATAAAGAACAACTCATATTATTATATTGGTAATATGGGTGGTTTTGTTTTAGATAAAACTACTAGAAAGGCCGAAATAATATTAAAAAATATGTTTGAAAATTCAATAGATTTTACAAAAACAAGTACAACAGAGAAAAAGCCGGATGAATTTTATTTAAATAGAATGGAAAAAATAAAAGAAATGGTAACTTTAATAGAAAATTCTCCAGCTGTACGCACCTTTAAATTAATGGAACAACTTTTAGAAGAAGAGAAAAAACAGGCAGATAAAAATGGTGATATTCATTTCCCGAAAGGTGAAAAACTCGGTGCAACAAATTGTTTTAATCCAGAAATGCTTTTTTCTAGGACAAAACATCCGGATGTAGAGTTATATATAAGTTTAAAAAAAGAAATGAATGATTCTAAGCATAGCGCAGAAATCTATAAAAAATAACAAAAAACCACCTTTTGGGTGGTTTTTTGTTATTTAAAAACATATAATTGCTCTTGAGATGAAGAAAAATAATGATCGCGTTGGAATATTGTTTGATATACGAAGTGTTCACAATGTTGGTTCTATTTTTCGTACTGCAGACGGTGCTGGATTTTCGAAATTATTTTTATGTGGTATCACACCAACGCCGCTTGATCGTATGGGAAAAATTCTTCCCGAATTTGCAAAGACTGCCCTACGCGCAGAAGAGAATGTTTTGTGGGAACACAATAAATCGGTTACTCGAGTGGTTTCTAAACTAAAAAAAGAAGGATATTGGATATATGCTATTGAACAATCAAAAGATTCAATTCCATATAATAAAATTCCTCAAAATAAAAAAAAGAAAAAGATTGCTCTTGTATTAGGAAATGAAGTAACAGGGATCCCAAAGAAAATTTTGGATCAATGTGATGGGATTTTGGAAATTCCTATGAGTGGAAAAAAAGAGTCCTTAAACGTTTCTGTCGCTTTTGGAATCGTGGCATATGAATGTAAAAACTAGGGTATAATTGAAACATATGAATGGAGTTTTGAAATTCAGTTCATTATTTTTAGGAATTGCGGTAGGCGCTGGTATTTTTTCTTTTGTTATTTTAAATGAATCAAAAAAGCTTGAAAATAAATATGAGGTGCGTATAAATGATCAAATAATTATTGCTGAAATGGTTAAAACTGAAAAAGAAAGAGAAAAAGGGCTCTCAGGGAGAGATTCTTTGGGGGTGAATGAAGGAATGCTTTTTAATTTTCCACAAAATGAGCAAGTTGTGTTTTGGATGAAGGGAATGAAATTTCCCATTGATATTGTCTGGATCAGAGATGGGGTTGTGTTGGGGTATATTGAACGTGTTGATCCTCAAATTGGAGTGAGTGAAGAAAAACTTGAAAAATATGTTTCTCCAGAACCAGTAAACCAAGTACTCGAACTTTCTGCGGGAAGAGCAAAACAAATGCGTCTTTTTGTTGGTGCACGGGTAACTGCAAAACCGATTATCCATTAATGATATGAAAAAATATTTTGGTGTTCCTCGCAATGTTTTCTTTCTTGGGATTGTAAGTATGCTGAATGATTTCTCTAATGAAATGATTCAGTCGGTTATGCCGGTTTTTTTAACAGTGACTCTTGGAGCGTCTGCTTTTATTGTGGGAATCATTGAAGGTGTTGCAGACGCCCTGGCAAGCATTCTTAAAATATTTTTTGGATGGGCTTCTGATAAATGGAAAATTAGAAAAAAGTTTGCAGTTGCTGGATATATGATTTCAGTTTCTACGCGACCCTTTTTGATGCTCGCTTCAAATTTTTGGCATGTATTCTTTCTTCGCTCCGTTGATCGAGTGGGAAAGGGAATGCGCGACGCACCACGAGATGCATTAATTTCTGAATCAGTAGATTCCGAGTCTCTGGGAAAATCGTTTGGATTCCATCGCATGATGGATACGTTGGGCGGCATGTTGGGTCCGCTTGCGGTGTTCTTTTTGCTTCCACTTGTTTTTGGATCGTACCAAATGATTTTTCTCATTGCGTTTGGCGTTGGAGCGCTTTCAGTTATTACTTTTGTTTTTGTTGAAGAAAATCCCCGCGTTGAAGAAGCGAATCCAGTTGTTATTCCCCAAATGCGTCTTTCGTTTTTAAAAAATAATCGCAGGTTTTCTTTGTTTTTATTTTCAATTTTTATCTTTGGTTTGGGAACGCTTCCCGTTGCTCTTTTGTTGTTGCGCGTGCCGAGTATTGGTATTGAGGTAAAATATGTAACTATTTTCTATCTTATTTATTATGTTTCTTTCTTGGTTACCTCATATCCATTAGGAAAACTCGCTGATTCATTTGGAAAACGAAGAATAATAACAATTGGGTTTTTTGCAGCGCTTCTTGCATATGTTGCCTTTATGTTTGTGCAAACTTTTTTTGGACTTGTGATTGCATTCATTTTCTTTGGCATATACAGTGCAGCAACAGATGGTGTGGAGCGAGCGCTGGCGGCGAGATTGGTTGATAAACACTCACTTGCTATGGGGCAGGGAATGTTAAATGGTGCAGTTGGTATTTCTGCACTCTTGGCTGGTGGAATCGGGGGATTGTTGTGGACATATATCAGCCCACAGGCAACATTTGTCTATGCTGCAACACTTTCATTTGTGGGAAGTATATTGTTTATATTTCTTATGAACGTGAGTTTTAGAGAACAGAAATAAGCGGTATAATACATTCAATGAAACAAATTGCGATAAATGGGTTTGGGAGAATTGGGCGTCTTTTTCTCCGCAGTGCATTGCAAACCGCATCAATGAATGTTGTGGCAATCAATGATTTGGGAGATATAGAAAATCTTGCATATTTATTCACGTATGATTCGGTATATGGAAAATATAAAGGTGAGGTTAAGGTTGATGGAAAAAATCTTGTGATTGATGGAAAGTCAATCCAATTTTTACAAGAACGGGATGTTACCAAACTTCCTTGGGGTGCATTAAATATTGATGTAGTGCTTGAATGTACTGGAGTGTTTGAGTCGTTTGAACAATCGAATGCGCATATTGTCGCGGGTGCAAAACACGTGATAATTTCTGCGCCAGCTAAAGATAATGATGGTGTGTGTGGCGGAAAAACAATTTTGATGGGGATTAATGATCATGAGGCGATAACGTGTCCCATATCATCAAATGCATCGTGTACAACAAATGCGGCTGCTCCCGTTATTCAAATAATGTCTGAAAGTGTTGGGGTAGAAAAAGCAATTTTAAATACTGTTCATGCGTATACCGCAACACAGAACATTGTTGATGGACCAACAAAAGGCAAGGATTATCGAAGGGGTCGCGCGGGAGCTTTTAATATTGCACCATCGACAACGGGTGCAGCACTTGCCGTTTCTCGCGTTGTAAAGGAACTTGAGGGGAAGTTTGATGGCGTTGCAATGCGCGTTCCAACTATCGCTGGTTCTGCAGCCGATGTGACATTTATATCAAAACGTCCAACGACCGTTGAAGAAATTAATACCATTCTTGTGAATGCCGCAAAAACAGATCGTTGGAAAGAGACGCTTATGGTTACCACCGATCAATTGGTTTCTTCAGATATTGTTGGTATGCCGTATGGTGCGGTTGTTGATCTTGGATTCACAAAAGTTGTTGATGGGACGCTTGTAAAAATTCTTTCTTGGTATGATAACGAGGCAGGATATGTTTCAACGCTTATAAAGCACACACAAAAAGTTCTTGGATAATTGTCAATTTAAATAAATATTATGCTTATATATCTTGGAGCTGATCATCGCGGTTATGCAATTAAAGAGTATTTAAAAACGTTTCTCAAAGATGCGGGATATACTGTTTCCGATATGGGAGATATGAAAGTTGATGAGAATGATGACTATGTTGATTTTGCTTCTAAGGTTGCCGAACGTGTAAGCACGGATTATGACCGAAGTAAGGGAATTGTTGTATGCGGTTCTGGAGCAGGAGTGACTGTTACTGCAAATAAATATCCGAATATTCGTTCCGCGGTGGCACTTTCACCAGATCAGGCATACGATCTTCGAAATGATGATGATGTGAACATTTTGGGAATTGGGGCAAACTATACGACTCCAGAAGCTGCAAAAAAAATTGTTACCACATGGCTTCAAACGCCATTTGCAAAAGAGGCACGATTTCGTCGTCGTCTCGAAAAGATTTCTCAAATAGAAATGAAAATTAATCGTCCTGAATTTGGAGGAACGCCTTATGAACATAATTCCAACGATTAATGTAAAAACAAAAGAAGAGGCAGAACGTTCTATACAGGCATTACAAGAACTTCCTATAACATGGGTGCAATTTGATATTGGCGATGGTGTTTTTTCAGCAAGAGAAACATTAGATAGTCCGAAGGAGGAAATCGAACTCATAGAAAAATATATTCCTCATGTTTTTTGTGAGGCGCATATTATGAGACGAAATCCAGAAGAATCCGCGCGCCGATGGATTGATGCGGGTGCAAGAAGAATTATTATCCACATCGAGACTGTTGATGAAAATACTTTAAAATCGATTGTTTCGTATGCAAAAGAAAAAAATGTGCGAGTGATGATTGCTTTATTGCCTAATACGCCGATTAGTGTGCTTTCAAATTATAAAGAGGTAAGCGAGGTACAAATTTTATCCGTTCATCCTGGTCCGTCTGGTCAGTTATTTATTCTTGAAATGGCTGAAAAAATAAAGTTACTTAAAAGAACATTTCCGTTTGTGTATATAGAAGTTGATGGAGGAATAAATAGGAATACCGCACTTTTGGTGGCAAAGGCTCATGCAGATGCGATCGCGGTTGGTATATATCTTTCGGGGAGTAAAGATATAAAAAAAGATTTTAAACTTCTTCGAGAAATTATTTAATATTTGACTAAAATACATACCTATTGTATACAATAGGTATGTATTTTTAATAATTTCATAAGGAGAAAATTATGAAAGATGGAGTATCTGTTTTAACTGCAATCTCGATTCTTGGTGAAAAAAAGGTTGTAAGAGCTTCAAGTCTTTTGCCAGCTCACGAGGTTTATAAGCATACAGAAAAAACTATATTTGCAGACACTGGTTATACTCAGGAAGAACTTGAGTCGGCGGCAGATGCAAATCGCAAAGGATTGGCTAATTGGTATTTGATATATTACAGGGGCAAGTCACCAAAACAAATTCTTGATGAACGCTTTGAATCCAAATTCGGTTTCGGAGAAGTTGAGCGCTTTGATAAAAATCATTGGTTCAGTCACTCCAATGAAAGTTACTGGACAGAAAAAGCGGAAGAACCAGGATATTATCTGTTGAACTTTGTTGGAGAAGAGGATGAATACAGGGAATTAAGATTCGAAAACCTCACATTTTCTGAACAAGAAAAAAGAATCGCATTACTTTCTGGTAAAGAACGTGCACCATTTCATATTGTACTTGATGCGGTGTTTTCAATTTTTGATGTTCACAGAACACTGGTTTTGAAACATTGGAATCATTTAACAAACACAAGAATAAACGACGGGTCCTTACTATATCTTGGCGCAACAAATTCAAAAGCCAGTGGGGAAATAATGATGAATGTTTTCAAGTTTCCACAGGAGCAGGAGAACGATCCGAAATATTATTATGGATTCGGTGCAGTTCTTCTTCATAAAAAGCAGTAAATTTACCCTCGCCAATCGGCGGGGGATTTTTTATACTAAAGACATATGTGGATGATTTATGCATTTCTTTCCTCACTTTTTGCCGCACTTGTTGCGATTTTTGGAAAGTTTGGATTAAAGGATATTGACTCAACACTCGCAACAACAATTCGATCAATTATTATGGCAGGATTCTTGGTGATAACGAGTATTTCGCTAAAAAAGTTTCAAGGATTTTCTTTGGGATCGCTGAGTGGAAAAGAATGGATATTTATCATCCTTGCGGGAATTGCAGGAGCACTTTCATGGTTATTTTATTTTGTTGCGCTAAAATATGGAGTTGCTACGAAGGTGGTTGCTATAGATCGGCTAAGTATAATTTTTGTAGTCATTCTCGCTGCTCTCTTTTTGGGTGAGGCGATTGGGTGGAAGGCGGTGCTTGGTGCAATCTTTATGATTGCGGGTGCAATTCTCATAACACTCAAGTAAAAACCCCACTATTGTGGGGTTTTTCATTTTAGAATTTTGCTTCTTCAAGCCAACGAAGTGTTTTTTCATTTGTGAGTGTTTCTGTAATATATCCTCTAAAATCTTCTGGATTTAAATTTGGATAGTGAAGAAGTGCCTGTTTGATTTCTGATTCAACTTGTTCTGGGTCTGGGGTAATCGATTCTTTTTTTGCAATTTCTTGAAGTATGAATTTTGTTTTTAATTGTTCTTCCACTGAGGCACGTTTTGCGGCAACAAATTCTTCTTCTGTTTTTTTAATATTTTTGAAGTAATCCTCAAGCTTCATATTGTGTGCCTCAAGATCTTTGGTGAGCCGATTGAGTGATGCATAAATTTCATCATCAACCATTGGAGTGGGGAGTGTTATTTTCGAATCTTCTACAAGTTTTTTTACTAATTCCTCAAAACGTACTCTGGATTCCTCTGCTTCTTTTTCTTGTTTGATATTTTCTTTAAGTTTTACATTAAAATCTTCAACTGATTCAAATGCTCCCAAAGTCTTCACAAATTCATCAGTAAGTTCTGGAATTGTTCCCGATGCATCTTTTCGTAATTCCTGAAGTTCTTTTATTACTCCCGCAACATCTTCTTCAGTAACCTCAACCGTCTTTGCCTTTCCGCGTACCTCTTTGGCAATTTTTTTGTACTGTGGGAGTTCAACGGTTGGTGCTATAGCAACCGAAATTTTGAATTCTAAAGGAGCTCCCAATGCCATTTTTACGATGGTAACACGAGGTGCGCTCATAGGAATAATTGAGTGTTCCTCGAGTATGTGTGGATATGCTTCGCTTAGGGCCTCTTCTGCGGCATCTTCTAAAACGTGGTTTGGGTTTGCCTGTTTTTCTACTACGTCTTTTGGTGCGTGTCCCTTGCGAAATCCGGGAACCTCAACTTCTTTTGCGAGTTGTTCAATAACCGCCTTTCTGTGGTGATCAATGGTTTCTGCATCAATAGTTCCAGTGATTTCAATGACAGAATTTTCTGGTTTTGATACGGTTACTGAGAAATGTTCATGTGTGTGTGACATATGTGGTAGTAGAATACTGTAAAATCTGAAAAAAGGCAAAATAAAAATTTTATCCACAAGACAAGAAAGAAAAAGGGGAGTATAATACAAAAGTAAGTTGAAACAGAACGGCAGCACGCCGATCAAGTAATCCCGAATGAGCACGGGTGTGCGAAATGGGGAACCTCCCCTGATTTCGTGCTATCTGTATAAGGAGGTAGGCTGTGTTTTGTTGTGTCTAATTCATATGAAGCGGTTTTTACTATCAAAACGTGCGCTTCAGAGGGTAATTATCGCCGTATGTGCGGTTATTTTTTTATTTTTAATTAATTATTTTTTGAGCAATAATTCACTTTTTAAAAACCTGTTTTCTCGGGAGAAGATTTTTGTAGAGACGATCGATGTGGGTGAAAGAGATAGTCTTAGCGCAAAAAAGAACATTCAACCAAAAACAACTCAGCTTGCATCAATAAGAAAAGCTGTTCAAAAAACACGAAAAGAAATAGTGGTTGATTCAGAGACGAAGGCAAACGTGCCCACAGAGACGGTTCCCCATCTCTATGTACAAGAGATACAGACAGGAGATACAAAAAGTGCAAGAAATGAATTTGTAAAAATTTGTAATTATGGACAAGACATATTAATGGATGGTGTTTCACTCAAAAAGAAAACTTCGTCAGGAACCGAAGAGGGGTTATTAGGTGATCAGTGGAGTAATATAACAGTATCAAGCACAACATGTATATATGCAGCGAATGTAGAAGCGGATATTTCAGTTGATCCGATAATACGATGGGCAAAGTCACATTCGCTTGCAGAAAAAAATAATACGTTATTGCTTTACTATAAAAATCAACTTATTGATGAGGTATTTTGGAATGTGATTCCGAAAGGGGAAAGCATAATTCGTGAGTCACCAACATCTTCGTGGCATATTAAAAAATAGATATTGAAATAAATCTGTTTTATAGATATGCTGACAAAGTAACTTTACATCGGAGGATATATGGAAATGTTTGTTCCACCTAAATTGATTTTGGTACCATTTCTTTACTTTCTTGCCTTTTCTTTCTTCACACTCGTTTTCTGGTACTTAGCAAACCACTCATCTTTGAAAGGGCATTTTGTTTCGCGAATGGTATACAAATTCTTTTTGTATTTGTGGATACTTATTCTCTATTGGTTGTATATTTCTGCGGGTATTTTCCTAACAAAATAGCGCATCATCTTTTTATGAATGATGCGCTTTTTATTTAGTTGCTGAACAAATCTATGAGATCCTTTTTTAACAACTCAATTTCTTGAGGAGAAAATTCATTTGAAAGTTGTTTTCCTAATTCTTCTGCTCCTTTAGTAATATCTTCTTTTGAAATGTCACGCTTTATTTGTTTTCGAAACATCATTTTCACCTGTTGTTTTTGTGCAGGATTCAGATTTCGTATCTGTTTGAGTGCTGTAATCATCATCTTTTTATTAAGTCCAAGGCTAGCAAACGGATCCGTGGTTTGTGTATCGTCGGTTTTTTTGAAAAGATTAAACATATTTGTATTGTAACAGGGGAATTATGTTGGGTAAATAAAAACCGCAAAAAGCGGATTCACTGATTTTTATTCAGATTTATCTTTATTTCCAAACGGTTGGGTGATTGCCTCAATGATTTGCACGAAGGCCCCGGTTAGGTAATCAATTACATTCACTACCTCCGATTTTTCTTTTTTTACCTCAGGAGGTTTTTGTACAGGAGTTTCAAACATAATTCATATAATAAATAGTTTCGTCCTTTTAACTTTTGTTTTCGTCACTCGAAGATCCACCTCCGCCGGTAAAGGCGCTAATGAGACCCTCAATTACACCGACTATTGCTTGGACAAATGAATCGATAAATCCCATATGAATATTATACTCCAATAGATTTTGTTGACAAGTACTCATTATTCTTGTAGATTATATAAGTCATTTAACTTATTAAATAGGGGGAATAATGGACATAAAGAAAGTTCTCATTGTTGAGGATGACTCTGGGTGGCAAAATGCATTTAAATATGGCATCGATGGAAAATTTGATCTCTATTTTGCCGATTCAATTACTAATGCGGAGATTCTTTTTAGGGAAATCTCTGATGTCGATTGCATTATTATGGATGCCTGCGTTCCGGGTGATGAGCCAAACACAATGGATCTTGTAAAAGAGATTCGTAAAACATATAAGGGTCCCATAATTGCAAATTCGAGTGTTGAAGAATATGTAGAAGAACTTCTTGGGGCAGGATGTGATTATGGCGCCCATAAACGCGATGTTATAAAAAAAATTTTTGAGATTCTGTCTCTTAATGAACAGGAGGAAGTTTGGAAGAACAAAAAAACTTAAAAGTAATAATTATCGGTAGCGACAGTTCTTTTGAAAAAATGATGGCACTTCAGTTCTTGTGTTCAAAATTGGGCATTCCTGTCGAGGTTATAAAAGAAAAAAGATCTCAAGACAAAGACATTTCGGAAATCATTCAGGAACTTTTATTATCAAAACCTTCATATATTCCCGAAATCCCCATTTTGGAAATTCCAATGTTTTTTAAAGAATTGCCAAAAAAGAAAAAATTTTTTCCCAGCGATGTACTTAAAATAATTTCTATCGCTGGACAACCCAAAACTGTGCGTATCCGATCCCCGTGTAAGACGGGGATTTTTATTACATAAGTTTAAAGTGGGACTCCTTCTCCTCCAGCGCTTTCACTAAGGTGGGACTCCTTTCGACTAATTATTGCTTTTGCCTCGCAAAAGTTGGGACTCTTTCTCCCCCAAACTCACTTGCGTTCGTTTTCCTCCGAAACCCGCCGCACCCGCTCGGACCAATGGCGCGGGTGTCGGCTTCGAGTCCCACAGAAAGAAATTTAAAAACACCCAAATGGGTGTTTTTAAATTTGTGCCTGAGGTGGGACTCGAACCCACACGGCCGTAAGGCCACACGATTTTGAGTCGTGGTCGTCTACCAATTCCGACACTCAGGCAAACTTTTGATAGACATGTGAATATCTTTATTGAGAATACAATGTGGATAAGGTAAAGTAAAGTCAATGGCACGTGCGATTGCGATTTGCAATCAAAAAGGTGGAGTAGGAAAAACAACGACAGCAATGAATCTTGCTGCGTATCTTGCGATTCTCGGAAATCGAACATTGCTTATCGATTTTGATCCACAAGCAAACGCAACATCTGGTCTTGGCGTTCGTCATAATCCAGAAGAAACAATTTATCACGCAATACTTGGTGGGGTAACTCCTGATAGGGTAGTACGAAGGACACATCTCGCAAACCTTGATATTGCTCCTGCCTCTCAAGATCTTGCGGGCGCATTAATTGAATTAGTGAATCTTCCTGGAAGAGAATATTTTTTAAGAAATTTTGTTACACATGTTGCACCATACTATCAATTTATTTTGATTGATCTTGCTCCAAGTTTGAATTTATTAACATTGAATGGTCTTCTTGCCGCAGATGAAGTTATTATTCCTGTGCAATGTGAATACTATAGTTTGGAGGGGTTAAGTCAGTTGTTACAGACGATGGAACTTATTCGTACGAATATGAATCACCCCATTGAGATTGGGGGGGCGCTACTCACTATGTATGACAAGCGGGAAAAGCTTTCTCGAGAGGTTGCGCGAGAAGTTCGAAGAAGATTTCCAACGCAAGTGTATGACATCGAGATTCCGCGATCGGTAAGCTTGGCAGAAGCACCAAGTTTTCAAAAACCCGTGGTACTTCACGCACCACAAAGTGCAGGAGCTTTGGCATACGAACAACTTGCAAAGGAAGTAATGAATCAATTTCCTGACAAAAGCGCACCCCAATATGTTCCCACGGCAATTCCACAATATAACAGCAACGAAGAAGAATTTTTAAATACACAAGAAAAAGAAATAGATGATTTTCCAAAAACCGATGAGGAATTTTATGAAAAGTTTTTTGTTTTTTACGAATAAAAAATTTTTCTACACAAGAAAGGGTTGACCCATTATTTATAAAATAATAAAGTTAGTATGGTTTGATATTTAAAGCGGTTTGCTTCCAAATTACTCGTTCTGTATCCGGCCGGTATGGCGCGTGTTGAGGCGGTGTAAAAGCGCACAAACATTGGACTAATGCCAGGCATTTTCTAAGACAGGGAATTCGGTGTGAGAGCTTTTTCGCAAGTAATATATATTTGGGTTTTGACGTTGTTCTTTCTTATTTTTATTTTTTACACTCAAAACTTCTACAGGTAGTATTCAAAAACGAAAAAGGTCTCGTAATCGAGCCCTGTTTTAGTTTTGACATTTTTATAAAATAGTGATATAATATGTTCACATTTAATAAATAAATATTTGGAGGAAACGTGGAAGAATTTTTAATAAATTCTGCCGAAATTAAAAATTTTGGATTCAATATCCTTACATTGTCGTTTCTTGGAACCATAATTTTTTCTTGCCTTCAGGGGTGGAGCTTGTTTAAACAAGGAAAAAAGATTTGGGATTTAGAAGACGGGAGATCAGTTTCTGTTATCCAGTTTGGATATTGGGCAGTATATTTTTTTGCTGTAATTCCATACGGGTTTTCTATTGGAAGTATCGCACTCATTTTTAATGGATTGGTCGGAATTCCATGCGTATATATCCTTCTTGGGCTTTGGAAATTCAAGGATTCAAAATGGTATGAATGGCCCACAGCAACTTCATTTCTTGCAATTTTAGCGATCATGATTATTGCGGACGAGGTTTCTGAAAAAGAAATGATTTTTAGCGTTTCATTGTTTGGAATTTTCATTTTTGGTCTTTTTCAAATATATGAAATTTGGAAGGAAAAAAATGCAGGGAGCGTTGATATTGGAGTGCAGAAAGTTTTCATATTAACAAGTATGTTCTGGTTTGTATATTCGGCGCTTGTCGGAAATGTTCCACTTGTTATATTCAACCCAATTTCCATCATGATGAATGTTGTAGTAATTTTCCTTTATAAAAAATATAAAGGACCCGCTCAGTAGTTGAGCGGTTTTTTTGACATTTTTATTGAATCATCGTATAACAATCACATAGTTAACAACTAAATAATGGAGGTGGTTTTGAATTTCCTAAATTCTTTTGTCGAGGTACAGAAATTTGGCATAAACTTTCTCACACTCTCTTTTCTTGGGACGATTGTTTTTACTCTTTTTCAGATGATATCGATATTTCGTCAGGGAAGAGTAGTTTGGGGAAAGAAAAATGGAGAGTCAGTTTCAGTTCTCCAGTTCGGATATTTTGCAGGGTATCTGTTTGCATTATTCCCATACGGGATTATGCAGGGTAGTTTGGCACTCATTTTTAATTCACTTCTCGGCATATTTTGTTTTTATGTAACGCTTGGGCTGTGGAATTATAAGAAATGCGTTCCTAAATATGAGTGGGCGCTTGTGTTTCTTTTTCTTATGTTAACCGCATTTATGTTTGCTCTCAGTGCTGCTGGAAAAGAGATTTTGTTTTCTGGACTTCTGTTTGGAATTCTTCTGTTTTCAGCGCATCAATTATTTGAAATCACGAAGAAAAAAGATGCAGGCAATGTGAGTATCGGCGTACAAAAAGCATTCATGGCATCAAACGTGTTTTGGTTTTTCTACTCCTTGCTCATAGGAAACGTTCCGTTGGCAATTTTTAATCCACTTGCATTTGTAATTAACTGGCAGATTATTCGTTCTGCTAGGAAATATTCTCGTGCCGCTTAAAAGCGGCATTTTTTTGACTCTTTTTTATCTCTATTGTATAAATCATCTATCTTTAAAATCAATAAAAAGGAGGCAATATGCCTTTCAATAATATTTTGATGATTGTGGGTGGGGTCCTTTCTATTCTGTTTCTCATAATTCTTTTTGATTATTTTTCGAAACGCATGGTTTTTTACGGCGTTCATATCGAAAAAAATGAAAACGAAGAGCGAATCGAGCGATGTAAAATAAAAACTTCCGTGCCGAATTTATCACTTCTGACCGCAAAAGATTATTATGTAAAACTTAAATTTTTTGCTGTTCCGCGTGATTTTATGACGCTTAATGATGTACGAAAGATGATAGGAAAAAATGGATATTCAACAGCAATGCCCGCCGAAATTGTTGATCTTATGAGAAGTAGAATTGATTCACATGATATTGAAAAGATTTTCTGTGCCTCATTTGTTTCACTTCTTTCATTCTCATTCGACGATAATGATATTTTGGTTAATATTGCGAATCCACAACACCTTATGCGCAACGATATTGTTGTCGCTGCAAAGTATAAATAGTTTTCCCCGCCTGTTGGCGGGGATTTTTTATCTTTTTTCTTGTACAATACATATATATGTTAGGACGAGGACTTGAATCATTAATTCCAAATAATAATAACAACAACGGACAAGTGCCCGGTGTTCCTCCATATCGAACAGGGAATTCGGTTCCTCCATTTTCTCCACACACGCAGCCGTTGAAGCGGGTTGTTCCACCGCCGCCAATGCCACGTATCCACGATAAGAAAGAACAAGCACACGAACAAAGTACAAACATATTTCAGATTGAGGTTGAAAAAATAAAACCGAATCCATATCAACCACGCAAAGAATTTAACGATGCTGAACTAGAAGAGTTAGCCCAGTCAATTCGCGAATTTGGCGTGCTTTCTCCACTCATCGTTGCAAAAGTTATTAGAGAAAAAGAATCGGGAACTGAAGTTGAATACCAATTAATCGCGGGAGAACGACGACTTCGAGCCTCAAAACTCGCAGGACTTCCTCGTGTTCCTGCAATTGTGAAAAACGTTGATGCGGGAAAAGCACAACTTGAAATTGCATTAATTGAAAATATTCAACGAAGCAATCTCAATCCAATCGAATCAGCTCGTGCATATGCACGACTTCAGGAAGAATTTGGAATAACACAACGCGAAATTGCGATTCGTGTAGGGAAGAGTCGAGAATCAGTTGCAAATACTATGCGCTTGTTAAATCTTCCTTCAGAGATGCAAGATGCAGTACTTACTGGGCGACTTTCTGAATCTCAGGGGAGGACGCTTTTAGGAATCGCAAATTCTGGAGAACAGCGAAGAATTTTTCTTTCGTTGCTTGATAAGAAAACCACGATTCGTGAGATGCACGATCGAATGGGAAAAAATAAAACAGGACCGCAGATAAAAAATCCAGAACATTCATTTTGGGAAAAGCGACTTGAAGAAAAATTGTCTGCGCCAACCACTATTCGTCCACAAGGAAAGGGGGGAGAGATTGTTATTAAATTTTATTCTCGCGAAGAATTGGAAGGAATCCTAGGGCGCATTATTGAAGAAGAATAATTATCGCTCCGTTTTATACGTTACCTCCTTTGTTCCTGGAACTTTTTTAAGTTTTAGTAATATTTTTTCTATCTTTGGTGGGGGAAGTACTTCTGTTCGAATTGTTACTACTGAAAATGCTTTTCGGTGATCTGTTTGGCTTTGAAGGAAAAGAATATTAATGCGAAGGTCGGCAAATATTTCAGTAATACCTTTCAAAAAACCGGGCGTATCCAGATTTACTACCTTAAACTCCATAAGTTCCTGTTCTATTTTTGCTTTAAATAAACGAGATCGTATACGGAGTGCACTTTTTATATGGTCTTTTGCTGATTCTGTTTTCACAAAACGGAGCCAATCTTCTGATGGTTTTTTTCCTTTTTGAGTGATGATTTCTACAATGTCTCCTGATTTTAATTCATAGTCGATGGGAACAATTTTTTTATTAATTTTTGCTCCAACACATTGATTTCCCACATCGGTATGAATGCGATATGCAAAATCCACCGGTGTTGCTCCCACGGGAAGATCGATAATGTCATTTTGTGGTGTAATAGCAAAAATTCGTTCCTTAAAAAAATCTGTTTTAAGTGCACGCATAAATGCCTCTGGATCAGTGAAATGTTTTTGCCAGTTTCCTAATTGTTCTACCCACGCAAGCTCATTTTTGTTACTTACCCCCTTCCACATGGAAAGTTTTTTTTTGTCGACTCGGACTTGTTGATATGCCCAGTGGGCAGCAATTCCCATTTCTGCTTCTTCATGCATTTCTTGGGTGCGGATTTGAATTTCAATAATTTTGTTATCAACACAAAATACGGTCGTGTGTAGACTTCGATATCCATTCAGTTTTGGACGTGCAATATAGTCTTTTATTTGTCCGGGAAGTGGAGCCCACAATTTATGTACGATTCCGAGTGTTGCATAACATTCTTCAATGCTTCCAACGATAATACGGAACGCAACAAGGTCATGAATTTTTTCCAAGTCCATATCATAACGAAGTAGTTTTTTATATAAACTTGAATATCGTTTTGCGCGCGCGTCCACTGTGATTGGTTTGATGCCACTTTTTACTAAATGTTTCACCATCATAGGGCGAACCCGTTCTGTATATCGGAGACGATCCTTATATGATTCCGTTACTGACTTCATGAGCCACGCATATCCCTCTGGGTCGGTATAAGGAAATGCAAGATCTTCGAGATCGCCAGAAAGTTTCTGCATGCCAAGACGATAGGCAAGTGGAGCATAGATTTCTTTAGTTTCCCATGCAAATCTTTCTTTTCGTTCACTAGGAAGGTGAGTTATCGTTTGCATGTTATGCAAACGATCTGCAAGTTTGATGAGTACGATGCGTAGATCTTTTGAAAATGAAATAATAAATTTTCTTAGATTTTCAATTTCTACCTCCTCCTTCTTTTCGGGGTATTTAATAGCGTCCAATTTAGTAAGTCCATCGACAAGAAATGCAATTTCATTTCCAAAGTAGTTTGCGATATCTTTACTGGTAATCGAGGTGTCTTCCACGGTGTCATGAAGAAGTGCTGCCGCAATAGAAAACTGATCAAGTTTCCAGTCATAGACTGTTTCGGCAACCTTAACACAATGGATAAAATACGGTTCTCCACTTTCGCGAAGTTCGTCTTTGTGTGCCATTTCTGCAAATTCATATGCTTTGCGGACAATGCTTTCTGGGTCAAATTGTGTTAATAACACCGACATTGCTTTCAGTATAGGGAAGTGAAAGCGAAGCTACAATACAGAGAAAAACTCAATAAAATACTCTATTTGTCTACTTGCACATTTTTAATTCGTGGTTAAAATTAGCAGTGCAAAGTCGGGATTGCTAATATAAAAATAAACATATGAACATACAACCATTATCAAATCGTGTTCTCATCGAGGGGTTTGAAGATGAGGCAAAAACAACCAAGTCGGGGATTGTTCTTCCGGACACCGCAGATAAAAAAAAGCAAAGCAAAGGCTCGGTTGTTGCTATTGGTCCAGGTCGCGTGAATGAAAAAGGAGATCGGATTCCTGTTTCATTAAAAGTTGGTGATAAGGTTTTATTTAAAGAACCATGGTCAGACGAAAGTAAGTTTGAGTATGATGGGAAGAAATTATTTTTGGTCGAAGAGGACGATGTATTAGCAATAATTATTTAAACTATGTCAAAACAAATTATTTTTAATGAAGAGGCGCGCGCAGCGATGAAAAAGGGAATTGATAAGCTTGCGATGGCGGTTACGATGACTCTCGGTCCTCGAGGTCGTGCAGTAGTAGTAGAAAAATCATATGGAGCCCCACAGGTAACATTTGATGGAGTAACCGTTGCTAAAGAAATTGAACTTGAAGACAAATATGAAAATCTTGGTGCAGAATTTTTAAAACAAGCAGCAGACAAGACAAATGATAATGTGGGAGATGGAACGACCACATCAGTTGTTTTAGCTCATGCACTTATTGAAGAGGGAGAAAAAGCAATAAAGGAAAAAGGTTTTAACGTTATTCAACTTGCAGAAGAATTAAAAAAACAAAGCGTTGGAATTATTGCTTCACTTGAATCACAAAAAGAAGAGATTAACGATGTGAAGAAAATTCAGGAAGTGGCAACACTTTCTGCAAAGGATAAAGAAATTGGAAATCTTATTGCTGAAGTTATCGAAACCGTCGGACGCGATGGAGTGGTGACTATTGATGACTCAAATACAGTTGGAAACTCACATGAAATTGTTGAGGGTATGCAATTTGATCGTGGTTATATTTCTCAATATATGATCACAAATCAGGAGCGAATGGAGTCAGTGCTTGAGGAGCCATTTATCTTGGTTACCGATAAGAAAATTTCTTCAATTCAAGAAATTCTTCCTATACTTGAAAAAATCATTGGCGCAGGGAGAAAAGAATTGGTTATCTTTGCAGAGGATATCGATGGAGAGGCGCTCACCACGTTGGTACTTAACAAAATTCGTGGCGTGTTCACCGTGCTTGGAGTGAAAGCACCAGGGTTTGGCGACAGGAAGAAAGAGATGCTTCAAGATATTGCAATCGTAACAGGATCGACATTTGTTTCAGAAGACATTGGAAAGAAATTTGATTCAATAGAACTTTCTGATCTTGGTTCTGCACGAAGAGTAGTGAGCGATAAAGACAAAACAACCATTGTTGACGGAAAGGGAGATAAAAAACTTATCAGTGATCGCGTTACACAACTTAAGGCGCAAATTAAAAAAACAGAATCTGATTATGACAAGGAAAAATTAGAAGAGCGTGTTGGTAAACTTTCTGGAGGTGTTGCGGTTATCAAAGTGGGGGCACCAACAGAATCGGCACAGAAGGAATTAAAACAACGTGTTGAAGATGCGGTTGCAGCAACGCGCGCGGCAATGGAAGAGGGAATTGTTCCAGGAGGAGGAATTGCACTTTTGAATGCAGCACTCAAGGCAAAATCAGAAAAAGGAAATTCTGCAGTTGCAGAAGCTGCACATAGTATTTTGATGCATGCAATTGAGGCGCCAATTACTGCGATTGTTTTGAATAGTGGAGAAAACCCATCAAAGATACTTTCTGAATTAAAACAAGAAAAAAGAAACGAGTGGCATGGATTTAATGCGTTTGAAAATGCAATTGGGGATTTGAAAGTTGCGGGAATTATTGATCCACTCAAAGTCACCAAAACCGCATTTACGAATGCAATTTCTGTTGCGGCGGTATATCTCACGATTGGAGCAGCGGTTACTGAAATTCCAAAGCAAGAAGATACACACAATCACGGTCCAGCAGGAATGGATTATTAATCCCTATATAAAACTAAAAAACACACCTATTGTATTAAGGTGTGTTTTTTGATACTTTTTGTGTAGGCTATTTAACAAAAATTACATTGGAGGTTTTATGGAAGAAGAAAACAAAACTAATCGACCGCCAAATTCTGGTGGAGAATTTTGGCTTGAAAGACAAATTCCTTGCCTTGATCATGGGTTTGTAAAACTCGTTGATTTTATGGGTAATGACGCAGAGATAGCTCGTGCGGCTCGTGTTTCATATGGAAGAGGAACAAAAAAAGTGCGAGAAGATGAAGCTCTTATTCGATATTTATTACGCAACAAACACACATCTCCATTCGAAATGGTGGAGATTAAATTGCATTGCAAAATGCCAATATTCGTTGCGAGACAGCGGATTCGTCATCGTACGGCAAATGTTAATGAATATTCTGGAAGATTTTCTGAAATGTCATCGGAGTTTTATGTTCCTTCTCCCGATGTACTTAAAAAACAATCAGAAGAAAACAAACAAGGGCGGGAGGGAGAACTTTCTGATGAACAGAAACAGGAAGTACTTTCATTGCTTGTGGGAGATTATGAAAAAGTTTTCACGGATTACAAGCATCTTATAGAAATTGGGCTTGCAAAAGAACTTTCTCGTCTCGGACTTCCGGTCGCAAATTATACCGAATGGTTTTGGAAGATTGATTTACATAATTTATTTCACTTTCTAAGGCTTCGTCTCGATCCTCACGCGCAATACGAAATTCGCGTATATGCGGAGGCGATTGCTCAAATTGTGAAAGATTTGTGTCCCGCTTCATATCAGGCATTTGAAGATTATATTCTTTATTCTATTTCATTTTCAAAACAAGAAATTGAATGGATAAGAAAACTTGTTTCTGGAACATTTTCGATCTCTGATGAATATATTCAACAAAATACGCCATTTGAGAATGAAAAAGGAAAATCGATTATGAGAGAAACCAAGTCTTTAATTGAAAAAATAAGAAAACTTGGTTTTTGATTTGTTTTATTTTACCCCGCACATGCGGGGTTTTTTATTTTAATAAAGCTGGTATAATGTCCCTATGAATCCGTTTTATATTGTATTAATTGTTTTGGGTGTTTTCATTATTTGGGTCATTGCCGCCTATAACGGTTTTGTGCGATTGGTAAATCGAACCAAGGAAGCTTGGGCGGACATTGATGTCCAATTGAAGCGTCGTTATGATCTTATTCCTAACCTTGTGGAAACGGTGAAAGGATATGCAAAACACGAGAATGAGGCATTTGAGAATGTAACGAAAGCACGTGCACAAGCGCTTGGTGCTCAATCAGTGAAAGAAAAAGAGACTGCTGATATGGGTGTTACTTCTGCACTTAAAAGTATTTTTGCAATTGCAGAGGCATATCCAGAACTTCGTGCGGTTGAAAGTTTCACAAAATTACAAGAAGAACTTTCTGATACTGAAAATAAAATTCAGGCAGCACGCCGATTTTACAACGGCAACGTTCGCGATTTAAACACAAAGCTTGAGGTTTTTCCATCGAATATCATTGCTTCAATGTTCAAATTTGAAAAGCGAGAATTTTTTGAACTTGATGATGTGGCTGCAAAAGAGCCGGTAAAAGTTTCGTTTTAACTTCTATGGCGTTGTTACGCAATAAAAAAGCACTTCCCGTTTTTGGAGTGCTTTTTATTTTATTTTCCATTCCATTTTTTTCTTTTGCACAATCAACTTCGTCTGAAGATAAGGTTTATGATTACGACACTATTAACGCAGTATATACAGTACATCCAGACACAACGGTGAGCGTTGAAGAAGTTCAGACATTTAATTTTATTTCTGGCGAATTTCATCAGGGGTGGCGAGAGATTCCAAAAAATAAAATTGATGGAATTTCTAATGTTGAGGTAATAGACGCAGACGCCAATCAAGTTTATTCATATTCTCGTTCTCGGTTAGACAAAACAGATTCATCAAGCTGGGGAAAATATACAACCTTTAATCAAGGAGGGAAAACAATTATTGAATGGTACTACAACGGATCAAATGGATTGCGAACGTGGAAATTACATTACACGCTCCATGGCGCTTTGGGTTTTTTCTCCAACGTTGATGAATTATATTTGAATGTTTTTGATTCATACACCGCACCCGTAAAAACTGCACAGGCAAGTGTTGTACTCCCAAACGGTGCAACGCTAATACGGGGTGAAGTATTTAGAACGGATACATCCGGCATTCTTGTTAATAATGGATTGTCATTTTCTGCTACTAATATTGCCCCTAATGAAGCACTTACTATTCAAGTCTCGTGGCCGAAAGGATTTGTTGATCGTCAGGAATATATTTGGAGTTTTTTACGTTTTAACTATGGAATTATTTTATTTTGTATATTCATAATTGGTTCCATTTCATTTTCTATTGTTTATATTCTTGTTCGTCGCAGAAAAGACAACGAGGGGCGCGGAACTATTATTCCTGAATATGAGCCACCAAAAAATTTGCGACCATTAGTTGCTCAAGTTATCACCAAGGGTTATGTGACCGACAAAGGACTCAGTGCAACAATTGTCGACTTGGCAGTTAGGGGATATGTGACGATAGAAGAGGATAAATCAAACGGATTTGCATTCGTTAGAAAATTTAAAGAGGGCGAATTTTATAACAAAATAAAAGAGAAGCGGATGTTAATAATATTAGTGATTTGGGTTTGTTCTTTTATTTATTTTATTTCTCATGCCTCAAGCTCCGGTTTTGGATTTTTCCTTGTCTTGTTTGTATGTTCCTTAATTTTTTCCAAGTTTCGTGGATCTATCGATTATTTTGTTAAAAAGGTGAAAAATTTCGATACTGATAACACGTTGGAAGACTTTGAAAAAAGCTATCTCAATATTTTATTTTCCTCGTCAGATATATTTTCAACACGGGCATTACGAATGATGACGTCGTATATGGAGCGACAAGGTTTTGCTTCTGCGGTGCAACATTTAAAAACGAGCATAGTTAAAGAGGTTGAGGGAGACACAAAAGCATACACACAAAGTGTTTCTCGCTCACAAAAATTTGTTGGAATTGCAATTGCGTTACTTATCTTTTCGACATTTATTTCAATCGCCCTCTCTTCTGTTTGGGGGGCGCAGATGTCTCTTGTTTTGGTGGGGATGTGTGTTTCTTGTGTTATATTACTATGGACACTTAAATATCGAACCACTCTTTCAAAAGAAGGGAGAGTACTTCGCGAAGAATGGCTTGGGTTTAAGTTGTATTTAAAAACTGCAGAGAAACATCGATTAGAAAATCTTACTCCAGAAACATTTGAAAAGTTTCTTCCGTATGCAATGGTTTTTGGGCTCGAGAAAAAATGGGCTCGCGCATTTCAAGGAATGGATGTTCCGCCGCCCAATTGGTATCATGGCGCTGTTGTGGGTGGTGCAATTGGAAATTCATCTGGTTCTTCTTTTTCTCCCACATCATTTGGTTCAAGTTTCTCTGCGTCATTTTCGAGCGCATTTTCTTCTTCGACGGGAAGTTCTGGTGGAGGTGGTTCCGCGGGTGGTGGAGGTGGAGGAGGGGGTGGCGGTGCAAGTTAATTAAGAATTGGTTCCTTGATTCTTTTAGGGAGATACGAAATACTTATTCTCGACAACTATTTTATGGCAACAATATATACATATAAGGACTCAAATATTCGAAAAACATACGTTTTGTTTACGTTGTTTTTTATTTTCATTATTGGTGCGGGTTGGATTTTTTCTCGACTTTATGGAACGAACAGCATTTTAGTTGTTGCAGTAGTTCTTTCAAGTGTTTTGAGTGTTATAAGTTATTGGTACTCAGATAAGTTGGTCCTTATGATGGCGCACGCGACGCCCATTGAAGAAAAAGATAATCAAGAACTTTTTCATATTGTAGAAAATCTTTCAATTACTGCAGGACTTCCAATGCCAAAGCTTTATATTATCGAAGAAAATGCGCCAAATGCATTTGCTACCGGAAGAAATCCAGCACATGCCGTTGTGGCGGTTACTCGTGGTTTGTTAAATCGACTTAACAAACAAGAACTTGAGGGTGTTATTGCACATGAATTGTCTCACATTGGAAACAGAGATATGGCGCTCTCAACAATGATTGTTGTGCTTGTTGGTTTTCTTTCATTACTTTCTGATATGTTTATGCGATCAATGTGGTTTCGTGCATTCAGTGGTGGAGATGACGACAATCGCCAAAGTGGAGGACCGTTGTTTATTTTAGGTGTTGCATTTGCAATTCTTGCACCTATTGCTGCGACAATAATGCAACTCGCAATTTCTCGAAAGCGTGAATTTTTAGCTGATGCCTCTGGCGCGTTACTCACGCGATATCCAGAAGGGTTAGCTTCTGCATTGCAAAAAATTTCATCTGATCCAACGCCAATGGAACACACAAACAGCACTACTGCGCATCTTTGGTTTGAAGATCCATATGACAAGCCAGACGCAAAAACGCCATGGTACCACAAGATGTTTATGACACATCCACCAGTTGAAGAGAGAATTGCCGCATTAAAAAATATGGCACACTAATATGAAATATCCATTAAAAAAAACGGTGGTTGTTGGTCTCGGTGGTTCTGTTATTTTTCCCGATGAGATTAATGGAGAATTACTTGCTTCGTGGGTTTCCCTTATAAAACGTTTTTCAAAACAATATCGCTTTGTAATAGTAATGGGAGGAGGAAAACTTGCACGGAGATATCAAGAAGCAGCAAGAAAAGTTCGCCCAATTACCGAGAAAGAAAGCGATTGGTTGGGAATTGAAGCGACAAAGGCAAACGCGAAGTTGGTTCAGACGGCATTTGGAACTTTGGCAGATAAAAAAATTATTGATTCGCGAGAGGGAATTAAGAAATTAACAAGACCAGTAACGATTGCGTGTGGCTGGACTCCAGGGTGGTCAACAGATTTTATCGCGGGGGTCTTGGGAGACACATATCACACAGGTGTTATTGTTATGGCGGGGAAACCAGCATTTATTTATGATAAAAATCCTGATGTCTATAAAAATGCAAAAAAGTTTGAGAGACTTACATGGAAAGAATATAGAAAAATTATTCCAAAAAAATGGACTCCAGGAGCAAATACACCAATTGATCCCGTGTGCGCAAAATTTTGTGAAACGAAAAGAATTTCAAACATTGTTCTTGATGGAAGAAATATAAAGAATATAGAAAATTTGTTTCTCGGAAAAGATTTCAAGGGCACGCTCGTTGAATAAATAAAAAATCCTCAAATTGAGGATTTTTTATTTGTGCTTCCAGTTGAAGAAGAAGAGAGCGCTGGTTATGAGTGCAGGAAGGGGAATTGATACATACCAACTCCAATGGCGGTCGAATCCGACCATATAAATATAATATAGAGCAAAAAGAAAAAATGTTATTGTGCCAATCAAGTCTTTTTTCCATGCTACAACGGTAAAAATTAATAAGATAAGAGGAATAAAAAGATGATATATTAACACCACAATCATTTCCCACCCTTTTAGATTGGTACCAAAAACATCAAGTGAAAATATTGATACAAATATTACAAATGCAATCGATAGAATTCTTGGGCTCCAAAAAAGAAATTTTTTCATATTATTATTCGGTGCTCATTTGAACAGTTCCACAATTTGGTGCTGCCCCCCTTATTACATTAAACACCTCATCAATGGTTGGTTCAATAGCAGTTAGTACAGTTCCGTTTTTGAGTGTTGTTTTGACTCTTTTCTCGTGCGTTTGAAAAATTTTCTTTACATTACAACTGATAATGGCTTGCTTTGTAATTTCCCACAAATTATTTTGTCCCGCCTGAGGAGAGCTGAACCATTCAAGAGCAGTCGTTTGGTTTTTCATGATCAGATTGTTTGTCTTAAAATTATAAATACGTTCCCATAAATTTTCTGGGAATATTTTTTTAATTCCAATTGAATAATTTGATCCATCACCAGGCACTTCATATGAGAATTTTTTGGGATCATAAAAAGATAATTCGTTTGGGTAGTTTATTTTTGCGGGACCCGATGATCCACTAAGTTCTTTTATATTTCCGTTTTGAATTTCGTATTCACCACAGTATACCCACACATAGAGGGGAAATAGTTCTTTTTCTGGATCTAAATTTTCTATAGAACAGAAGTTTTTGCTGTTGTCTTTAGTTTTCCAACTAAATTGTGTTTGAGTTACAAGATAATTAGTAATTGCTCCTTCAATTTTGTCGTTTCCAAAATTTTTTGTTTCAATTTCAGTTTTTATAGATTTGTCACTATTTTTGTCGAAAGTTTTTGGAAGAGCGAGAAACAGTGTGCCGAAAAGCAAAATCAATAAAGTGATTACAAACAAGTATTTTTTATTTTTTGATGAATGTTCAAAAATCATGTCTTTATGGAATAAGCATATCATAAAATTACTTAATGAAATTTCGTAGATTTAGAGAAGGGGGATTCATTTCTCATATTCTAGTTTCGATAAAAAAACATTCCTTTTGGAATGTATTTTTGTAGTGGAGACGTTCAAAAGTTTAAATCAATTTTATTTGTAAGGTTTAAATAAAAAAAGTCTCGATAATATGCATGACTAAAACACCAATTGCAAAAGATGCTAATGCTAATATCAAAAATCGTGGTTCTTTGATTTTCATATGTTTTTTTGTTGTACTTCTATTCAGTTTGTATGTGGAAATTTGGCGGAGAGGGAGGGATTCGAACCCTCGGTACCTTGCGGTACACAGTCTTTCCAGGACTGCGCACTAGACCGCTATGCGACCTCTCCAACGGTTTTTAGAATACCAGTTTCTTGTTTTTGAGGCAATTTAACTATTGAACTTGTATAAAAACGATATAAGATGAGGGTATGGAACAGGAGCCGCACATCAAAGTGACGCGGAAAGATGGAAAGGAAGAATATATATCGCTTCCTCCAAAAAACATTGATGAAATGTTAAAGAAGAAACAGGAAGAAGATTTCAAGACCGCAAAAGAATTGCTGGTTGAGTTATCTAAAATTGAAAAAGAGAAATTCTCACAAGAATAAAAATTTGTTTTTTGTTGTTAGCTATTGACGTGGCGGAGCATACGATGTATGCTCTTTTTTAGTTTTTTAATAACCTTCTTGGAGGAAATGTGAAGAAACGTACGACTCAACTCAGGTTTGATAGTAGAATAATGGAAAAACTTGAGGCAACAAAATATTGGAAAGTCGCGTTGAAAAATACCGATCGATTTGACGAAGAAGAGAAACAATTTTTTCTTAATAAAATACGATTACATTTTTCTTTGAATGAGCGCATGGTTGCGCGGTATTATGCGGAATTGATTAACGTTATGAGCAGTTTCTATAATCCAGCGATTAAGGCAAAAGAAACACGCCTTTCCTTCCTTATTAATGAAGTTCATACAAAAAAGAGTATTTCTGAAAACAAAAAAGCAGCAAAAAAGAAATAACCCCCGCAGTGGGGGATTTTTATTAAAAATGGGTACTATTGACATTTTCTGTATATATGCTATAATTCCCTAGCCAGTCTGAAAAAAGAGGGATCTGGCAGTTAACAGATTAATAACAATTGGAGAGGTATGCCATGAATGTGCGCATAAAAAATTTGTTTAAAATTTAGAACTGCAGCGGCCGGTTAGCCAAAAATTATTTGATTGATTTTATCAGGTTTAAAAAACATTCATTCGCAAAAGAAGGAATATTATATGCCCGAGTACATTCCTCCCCATTGACGATTTTATACATAGCATAGCCCCTGCCACAATTGTGTGCAGGGGAGGGCTTTATATAGAGGGTAACAATTTGACACTTTTGCTGAAGAATTGTATAAGTATTTCATCATTCACAACTTGGAGAAGTAAAAATGCCGAACGAACCATGGGTAGTTCCGTTGCTTGAGAAAGCAAAGAAGGAAACCAGAAACTTTGATGAAGCCGAAAAGAAATATTTTCTTGGTATGGTGCAGTATGCAATTGATTCTGGGAATCAGTCAGAAGCAGAAGCACTTGCTGGACTTATCTCTGATATCCACAATCACCAATTTATGGATACTAGCGAATTGGCTCGGTATATCGGAAGAGCTTTTCAAAAGGCTGGTAAAGAAGCGATTGTAAAACTTGTAATTAAATAACCCCCTTCGGGGGTTTTTATTTATCCACATACGAAAATTGGTACAATAAAGATAAGAAAGAACAGCGGGCTTTGTTTTGTTTATTTCCTATGGAAATTATTCACCCTCCACAACTTCCTCAGATTAATACTATTGATCTGCACTATCACAAAAAATCCGCATATTGGGGATTTATGATTATTTTTCTTGGAATTATTTCTTTTTCAGTTCTTGGGCTCTATGCAATTTCTGTGTACGAAAGAAAACAAGAAGCACAGATGAATATGATTCTTGGAAATACCCAAGCAACTCGGTTTGTTCCCGTAGCTAACGAAGCCAATTTCTAATCGCCATCTTTTATGAACGTACAATCAGAACTTCAACCAAAACCGTTGCCATCACGGTCAACTCGTGCAGTCAGAAAATTTGTAGCGTTTGTATGCATTGTTGCGGTAATGGTTCTGGCGGTTTTTTTGCTTGCTGAGTATGATAGGCGACAAAACATAAAAGCATTAGACGAACTTGCACAAACGGTGCGTGATATTCAGAAGGCGGATTATGAAGAGGCATTGAGAGACACATATGGAGGAACAACTCCGCAGGAAACACTTTCACTTTATATTTCCGCACTTGAAAAAAATGACTACGAACTCGCGAGTAGATATTTTATCGGAACGAAGCAGAAGGAAGAACTAGAGAGTTTGAATAAAATGACCGAAAAATTCAAAAGCGAATTGTTGGGGTTGTTAAAACAATCAGCAACATCCGATGGTCAGTACTCTGAAGATAGAAAAGATTTTTCTATTGAAAAACCAATTTTTGTTGATTTCAAACAATATCCCAATGGGATTTGGAAGATTATAAATCTTAAATAAAAAGTTCTAGCTGCATCTCAAGTGGCGATAATTATTTTTTTAAACTAATACCCAAAAAGACATATAATGCCTCCTCTTTTTCTTTACTCAAACCTTTAGTGATATCTCTTCCAAAAATGGATTTCATCTTCTTGATGTAATACATTTTTAGCAGGTTCTGTGTTTTTACTTTCATACTAAAAATTGAATCGTTGGTGTTATATAATCCACTTTTTGAATATTGTTTTATAAAGCCTTCCAATTTTCTTGTCGCTTCTTTTGCTATGCTTAAGTAATCGTCCTTATGGTGATTTTGAAAAATAGTTTCTTCCATATCTTTTTCAAACTCCTCCTTTTTCTTTCTTGATATATCAATTTTTCCGTTACTAAATGAGAGCCCAAGGAATTCAAATTGAGCAGATTTTGAATTTATAATTCTGGTCTTTATTTTTCCAGAGCCCGAGATTGCATTTAATTTATGTATAGAAAGTCCGAGTAATTTTAGTTCTTTTTCTACATGACTATATGTATCTTTTGCAACGTCCTCTGTTTTACAGAGAACAACAAGGTCATCAACATATCGTATAAATTTTACATCACCAATCTTTTTAACCCCCTCATCAAAATTATATAAGTATATACTCGCAAGAAGGGGAGAAAGAGAAGATCCCTGGGCTATTCCTTCGTCTGGAATTTGGCTTGCCCCAGATTTTTTTATAATTTCAAATTTTACAATTTGTTTAATTAATTCGAAAACTCTGCTGTCATTTACTTGCCTTTCTATAATCTTAAGAATTTCTTGTTTTGGAATAGAGTCAAAAAAAGATTTTATATCAGTTTCAAAAACCCAAATATATCCGTCCTTGATGCTTTCTTTTATTTTTCTTATTGCTGATGGCACACCAATGACGCCTTCGCTGTCTGGAATTGAGCAAATTGAATAATCACATCCTGAATTAAATTGTTTAAATTTTGGACGAATTGCTTCTAAAATTGCACGGGAAACAATTCTATCCTTTGTTGTTGGTATCAATACTTCTCTGGTCGAATTTTCTCCTTTTTTTATTGAAACTTCTTTTAATGCATCAAAATGAAAAGAATTATTTCTTAAATCTTTTCTTATTTTTCTCAATTTCTTTCCTGAGTTTACAGAAAACGAATTTATGGACTCAAAATCAATTCCCTCTGTTCTCTTTTTGGGATGCCTACTTAATTCGGTCCATGCCCTTGTGATTTTTCCAATAACTTTTGTATATAAATCCTTTTTCATATGCAAAAGAGCCCTCAATGGGGCTCGACACAAACCTCTATTTGATACGAATGTAATTGCAAAAACAATCTATAGGCTTCAGATAAAATATGTTTAACACTTTCGTGTGATTTATTTTCTTCTATCCTCAATTCCCGCATCCAATGACATTCTTCATCTGCTTTTTGTCTTTTGACTTGAGCAATTTCCGAAACTTCATTGATTGCTAATTCTATTATACCACTTTGTTTTATTTTGTCCATATCACGCTGTTACACTTTGGTGGCGGGCAAAATTTCAAGGCGATTTGTGCTCCGCTGCCTCGCCACGCCGACCTGCTGAAAGGTGTTCACTCCTAGAGGTTATTTCGTATGGAGTTCCTCTCACCAAATCTTTGGTGGCGCTCGGGCTTCAGATAAAATATGTTTAACACTTTCGTGTGATTTATTTTCTTCTATCCTCAATTCCCGCATCCAATGACATTCTTCATCTGCTTTTTGTCTTTTGACTTGAGCAATTTCCGAAACTTCATTGAAACGAGCACCCCTACATACTAGCACTTTTTTGCACTTTTTTCAAGTATAGCCATGATATCTCTATTCCAACAGCATCCCACGTGGAGAACGGATTAGGGATATGGTCCTGGGCGAGCGGAAACGTGTACTCCAGAAACTTGTACATATACAGAAACAAACCAAACACCGCACGAGTGGTGGTTGAAGATAGGGAAGAGAAATTAATTTTCAAAATTGACAAGGCACAATGTTTGTGCCATTATTGTTTTGTTAAAAACAATTAACAAATTAACAAGTAAAAATCCACGGAGGTTTGGATGGAAGAAGGATATAATGTTGTATTTAAAAACATTTCTGAAGGTACGCATACCGGCGTTATTACTTGGTCGTCTTTCAAAAACAAAGAAGAATTTGATGAATGGTACGACGAAAAAATGAAGAGCTGGTACAAGATTGTTGCAGAGGGAGTTACATCAGATCGCGCGATTCAACTTTGTTCAACACCGGAAGCAAATCAGGCAGCACTTCTTGCCACGGGAAGAGAGATTGGAAAACTTGCCGATTCAATTTCCAACACTATTAGTAGTATTCTAAACGAAGGCGATAAGGTTGGATGTTAGTTTACAACCCTGCAAAATGCAGGGTTTTTATTTTTTCTCTATTTTAATGGTATAATTCATCTATATGGATGGAAAAACGATACTTATTGTTGAAGACGAATCACTATTAGGGAACCTTTTGAAACAGCGACTTGAACACGAGGGCTTTAATGTTGTTTGGTGTAAAGATGGAGAAGAGGCGATTGCTTCACTTCGAAATACCAAACCAGATCTCATTTTGCTTGATATTATTTTGCCGAAAATTTCTGGATTTGAATTGCTTGAAACTATGCAGGCGGATCCGCAGATCGAACGAGCACCCGTCATTATCACTTCAAACTTGGGGCAGGACAGTGATGTGGCACGCGGACAATCATTGGGCGCTATCGAATACTTTGTGAAAGCAAAGGTATCCATTGAAGAACTTGTTGATCACGTGAAGACGATGGTTAATAACTTACCCGCAACTTCTTGATTTATAAAATTGTGATACAATAAAATCAAGGTAAAAACACTATGAAAAAAGGTTTCACTCTCATTGAACTACTCGTTGTTATCGCAATTCTTGCGATACTCGCAACTGTTATAGTCGTCATTATTAATCCTGGAGAACTCTTAAAGCAGGCAAGAGACACTACTCGTATTTCTGACCTTGCAGCCGTAAACAACGCCATTGCGTTGTATCTTTCGGATTACAACAATCCTGGTATTGGTGGACCATCGAACGCTGCGTGTGGTTCTGCAGCAAATGCAGCACTAGTGCGTTGTACATATACTGGCGCAACAAGTCCTTTTGGTGGTGCCGTTCCTTGTACCACAAATGCAACAACTACTGTTGATGGAAATGGTTGGGTTCCAATCACATTCACATCTATTTCTTCTGGATCTCCGCTTGCGCGTCTTCCGTTAGACCCTTCACAAAGCGCAACGTTGTTCTATTCATATGCGTGTGGCGGTGGAAGCAATACGCTTAACTATGAAATGGATGCGGCAATGGAAAGTGTAAAATATAAAGCTGGTGGTTCGGCAGATG
>Ga0265297_10002985_pt1 | contig 32131 bp, 31 predicted proteins | sample Munlanlwell13791_FD_192502 | JGI IMG/M metagenome (GOLD analysis project Ga0265297, IMG submission 192502) | Leachate microbial communities from a municipal landfill in Southern Ontario, Canada - Leachate well 137-91 | ecosystem: Engineered > Solid waste > Landfill > Unclassified | place...
ACACAGAACGGTACAATTTCTGGCATACAAGTCAATAAGTCCCTGTTCTCCATCGATTTGTAAAAAATATCGGAATGATTTTTCGTCTTTCTCAAAAGTGAATATCACGGAAGAAGCCTGACCTGGCACCAGTATTTGATCTGACTGACGGAACACCCTGTTTTTGCTATTGCTTCTATCATACATAGGAATTCCCGATTCAATCAGGAGCCGGACAATTTTCTGATGACAGCGTTCAATGAGAGGCCGGATGTAATTTTCAATGGTGTTTTCTGTTACAGAAGCATAGAATTCCCGGACAGTTTTTTCTTTTGAGTAATTTTTCATTAGCGCCGAATCTGCATATCTTTCAGTAAGAGATATAATTTCACAGATAGATTCGGCCAGATTCGGAAGTCCGGAAAACGATTTTTGGGCTATTTCGAGAATTCGCAACTCACCCGAAGCCTGTTCTTCCACTAATACTGGTAACAAGATCGCTCCCCACTTAGCATGAGTTGAAACGGCTAGAACTATTTTTTCATTCATTGATCTTGCATCATTGCTGCAAATTTCACAAAAATTGTCGATTTTTGCATTATGAAAAGTCGTGAATACTACCTGGATTTATTGCACGGGCATATCAAAAATCCGAAAATGATTGCTCATTCACTCGCCTCTGAGGCTGTTATGAGAGCGTTGGCACGCCGTTTTGAAGCAGATGAAGACGTGTGGGGTCTGGCCGGGCTGCTGCATGATATAGACGTGGAGGACACCCAGGCCGATCCGTTGAGGCACGGTCCCGAAGGAGCCGCATTGTTAAAAGCCGAGGGATTTCCCCCCGAGGCTGCCGATGCGGTGCTTCTGCATAACGAAAAAGCTACTCCGGGCCGGAAGCGTTCTACGGTTTTCCAGCATGCTCTCGCGGCCGGAGAAACCATTACCGGCCTCATCTTTGCCGTAGCACTGGTTTACCCCGACAAAAAAATATCAAGCGTAAAACCCAAATCGGTTACCAAACGGATGAAGGAAAAATTGTTTGCAGCCTCGGTGCACCGGGAAAACATTATGGAGTGCGAGGTCATTGGCCTTTCTTTGGACGAGTTTGCCGTTCTGGCGCTCAATGCACTTATCCCTATTCAGCACGAACTGGGTTTTTGACAGACATCTGTCATAAAACCAGGAGCACAAAGCTGAAGATAATCAGGCCAATGAGCATGAAGCGCACCGAATAACGCAGGATCTGGTGTGCTTTCAGGCCGGTTATCCCCAATAACGGCAGTGCCCAGAAGGGTTGAAGCATATTGGTAAGCTGGTCTCCGTAAGCAAGAGCCATTACTTCTTTGGCGTGACTTGCTCCTATTTCGCTGGCAGCACGTATAATCACAGGTCCCTGTACGGCCCATTGCCCTCCTCCGCTGGGCACAAAAAGATTGACCAGTCCGGCGCTCAGAAACGAGAACAAAGGCAGGGTCCTTACCGTTGAAATGTCTACGAACCAACCGGTCATAACAACCAATAATCCGGAATATTTCATGATGCCCATGATACCTGCGTAGAGAGGGAACTGAATGATTATTCCGGCTGTACTGCCAATGGCTTCCGAAGCGGCAGAAGACAGAGATCCGGTATCGGGAAAAACAATCAGAACAAGGGCAAATAGTACGAGGTTTACTTCATTTAAACCCAGACCGCTGTTTCCTTCGTTAATGGAATGAATGATAAACCCGGCAAGCAGCAATATCCCTAAAACAGTCAGCAGGGTGGGCCGCCAGACAGAATGCGGTACAGACGTGTACTGCAGTACTTTATCTGCTTCGACGGTGTTTGCTTTGGGGGTCCTGCGTGCAAAGAATCCCGCGGCCAGAGGCAGGCAAACCAGCAACAGGGCGGCGGCGGTAAGGTTCATGGGCGAAAAAATAGTGTCGGAAACAGGAATTATACCGGTTTCTTCTGCCAAAAAGTGTCCGGGGCCGGCCACAGACAACGGAGCCGAACCCGAAAGTCCGCCATGCCATACCATCATACAGACGTAAGCCGAGGCTCCCATAAGTGGATAATTTACGGTGTGACCGGCTTTGTGTGCGCTGTCGGCGATCTTTTTTACCAAAACCGCGCAGAAGACCAGCGCAAGTCCCCAGTTTAGAAAGCCTAACAGAATGGCAAGAACGGTCAGCAGCACTGTGCCCCGGACCGGATTACGGCTCAGAACGGTCAGCCGGGAAGATAAACGGTCCAATACGGGAGAAAGCGCCAGCATATATCCCAGCAGCAGAATAAGGACCATCTGCATGGAAAAGGCCAGTAAATCCCATAATCCCATGGCCCAGAAAGAAAGAATATCTGTTGTCCGTTGTAAAACAGACGCGGTTCCGGATCCAAAGATGAGGGCCAGTATCATGGTTACCAGGGTAAGGCCCAGGGCCAGGGTCAGGGTCAGGGGGTCGGGGATCCCCGTCTTTATACGTTTTTTTGTTTTCATAGCTAGATTTCTATTTAAATATAAGTGAAAAAACATACACAAATAAGAAATGTTACTATATTTGTAAATAATTACTATTATTGTAATATATTTATTTTATAGTAACATTGTTTATCATGAATTTGAGACAGAAAACGGAACAGAAGCTGTTAACCGCAGGGAAAGAACTTTTCTGGAAATACGGCTTTAAAAAAGTCTCTGTAGAAGAAATATGTTCCCGTGCAGGAGTGAGTAAAATGACGTTTTACCGGTATTTTGATAATAAGACAGAACTGGCTAAAAAAGTGATGGACTATGCCGCCGGCGAAGGCGTAAAACAATTCCGTGAGATCATTGCCGCAGAAGGTCCGGCCGATAAAAAAATGGAAACCCTTATCCGTCTTAAAATGGAGGGAACACACGAAATAAGCCGGGAATTTATACAGGATGTATACCTCGATTCCGGGTCCGAATTACAACAGTACATAACCCAAATGAGTACCCGCATCTGGACCGGGATGGTGGATGACCTGAGAAAAGCCCAGAACAATGGTTTTTTCAGAAAGGATTTCAAGCCCCAGATGCTGGTGGCCATAAGTTTTAAGATGGTTGAATTAATGAACGATCCGCGTTTGGTGAGTTTATACGGAAATGCCGGGGAAATGGTGGTTGAGATGACCCGTTTGCTGGCTTACGGAATGGCCGAAAGAGAAAACCATGAAAAGAATTGATCTCTTCGGGATATTCTGCAGGATGTTCCTGACAACAATGTTGTTCTTCCTGTCCGGCCGGGTCCTGCCCATAGCCGCACAAGAGAACGGAGAGGATGAGTTGCGCTATAAGGGGCAGCTAAGCGCCTGGACAGGGTGGTCTTCACAGGGTCTGGCAGGAGCCAGGTATATACCCCAGTTGAACCTGGAGGTCCGGTGCAGCGGCGAACCTTCTCTCTGGCGTGTCGATGCCGAGGTGGCTGCCAATATATATACCAATGCATGGTTCGGTAACCTGACAGATAAAGCAGGCATAGAGGCTGCCGCGCGCCTGTACCGCGGTTGGATGCGTATCTCTGCAAACCGGGTCGAATTGCGTATGGGGCTTCAAAAAATAAACTTTGGGTCAGCCATGATGTTACGCCCCCTCATGTGGTTCGATTCCATGGACCCAAGGGATCCGCTGCAACTGACAGAGGGCGTTTGGAGCGTATTGGGCAGGTATTATGCGGCAAACAACATCAATATATGGATATGGGGCCTTATAGGCAATAAAGCACCCAGACCCTGGGATATAGGTACGTCGGACAGTAAAACGCCTGAATTCGGAGGCAGGATACAGGTGCCGGCGGGAACAGGAGACATGGCGTTCACCTTTCACCGGAGAAAAACAGATACGTTAGGGATCTTTGAAAACAGATACGGGCTGGACCTGAGGCTGGACTATGAAGTGGGCCTCTGGATGGAGGCCGCCTGGATAAACAAACGTACCGATATGGGCCAGTTTACCAACCAGGAGTTTTTGACCGTCGGAGCCGATTATACATTTGGACTGGGCAACGGGCTGGGTGTTACGGTAGAACATCTGGTGGTTTCCTGCGATCGGAAGCCCTTCGAATTGAATACCCCGGTACATTTGTCCGCTTTTTGGGTGAGTTATCCCCTGGGGATGTCGGATAATGTGAGTTATATGTTTTATTACGACTGGAAAGGACAAAACGTGTATAATTTTCTGCAGTGGAAACATACGTTCCGGACAGGAGATTTATATTTAATGGCGTTTGCCAACCCGCGCGATTCCGTACTATCTGCCATTGGAAACAGTAAATCGTCAATGAAGGGGACAGGGTTCAGGCTTATGTATGTCTTGAGCCACCAATCAAAATGATATCAATCAATAATTTATGGAAAATAAGGAAATTGTTAAACTTAACGGGGTCTATAAACGATTCCCCTCCGGTAAAACAGAATTTACCGCGCTCAGCCATATTGATCTATCTTTTGCCGGCGGGGAATTTGCCGGGCTGGTAGGGCCGAGCGGATCTGGAAAAACAACGCTCCTGAACATTATCGGGTCACTTGACGTCCCTACGGAAGGTACGGCCGACGTCCTGGGTAAACGTGTCAACGATTTGTCTCACAAAGAAGCCGCATTGCTCAGAAACTACGGCATAGGGTTTATTTTCCAGACGTATAACTTGTTGCCTGTTTACGATGTGTATGACAACGTGGAATTTGCCCTGCTTTTGCAAAAGATGTCCCCCAACGAGCGCAAACGGCAGGTTATGGAAGCCCTGGATTGGGTTGGTTTGACAGACAAGGTGCATTCCAGACCGGCTGCCCTTTCGGGTGGAGAATGCCAGCGGGTAGCCATTGCAAGAGCCATGGTAAAAAGGCCCCGGCTGGTTCTTGCCGATGAGCCCTCGGCCAACCTCGATTCAAAAAATTCACATCGTATTGTACAGACCATGAAACAACTGAACCGGGACTTAGGCACCACATTTATTTTCTCTACTCACGACGAGAAAGTAATGCAGTATCTGGACCGGATCATATACCTTAAAGATGGGGAGGTCGAACGCGATGTGGTCGTTTAAAATTGCTTTCAAAAACCTGATTGGGGCCGGACGCAGGACCTGGCTGAACGTAGCGGTACTGTCCATTGCTTTTGTGGTAATCGTGTTTTTCAACGGGTTACTGGACGGCTGGAATATACAGGCGCGTACCGATACCACGGCCTGGGAAACCGGATACGGTCGAATGACCCATCCGCTTTACGACCCATACGACCCTTATACACTGGCAGATGCCCACGGCCTGTCCGGCAGTCTTTTTGCTTCTGAAATCCAAACCGGAAATGCCGTCCCGGTTCTTATAACTCAAGCCTCGGCTTACCCAAACGGACGTTTGATAAATGTGATGCTCAGGGGAATTGATCCCAGACAAAACGTGCTGTTGCTTCCTTCCCGTTTGTTGGATTCTTTGCCTCCGCAAGCCGGCGAAGAGACAATCCCCGCCATAATCGGACACCGGATGGCCGGTGCCTGCCAACTGAACGAGGGAGACAAAATGATCGTGCGCTGGAGGGATGTAAACGGCACTTTCGATGCCAGGGAGGTATTCATTGCCGGGATATTCCGGACTACAGTGCCTGCCGTTGACGCGGGGCAGGTATGGATCCCGCTGGAAGCACTCCGTAATATGACCGGTCTGTACGGTGAATCTACAATGCTCATTTTGGGCCCAGGGGTAACAGAGTCACACAGTATGCCCCGGCCGGGAACCCTTTTGGAAGGCTGGCGGTATGAAGACCGGGAAATGCTATTACAGGAAATTGAGGACGTGATAAAAGCCAAAAGAAGCAGCTCGGTGGTCATATCCATACTGTTATTGGGCATTGCCCTGTTGGCCATTTTTGATACACAGGTCCTTTCCGTTTTCCGCAGGCAGAAAGAGATTGGCACCTATATAGCTCTGGGGATGACCCGGCTGAAAGTAATGTTTATTTTTACCATAGAAGGAACAATGCATTCCCTGCTGGCTATTGCTCTGGGCTGCGTCTGGGGCATACCGTTGCTAAAATGGGTACAGCATACGGGAATTCCCATGCCGCAGATGACAGACCAGGCCGGGCTGGCCGTGTCTGATAAAATTATACCCATGTACAGCATGGGACTCATCCTGACTTCGGTATTCCTGGTAGTTATTTCTTCCTTGGTGGTAAGTTACCTGCCTGCACGAAAAATTGCGAAAATGAGACCCACAGAAGCTTTAAAAGGGAAGCTGATATGAAAAAATTTCTATTAAAAGGCATATTGCACGACAGGGGCCGAAGTCTGGTTCCCGTTTTTGTTGTGGCAATCGGGGCTCTGCTTACCGTTTTCCTTTACAGTTGGGTCACGGGGGCAATGGGCGGTTCCATTGAGATGAGTTCAAACTTTAATACTGGCGATGTTAAAGTAATGACAAGCGCTTATGCCGCCGAGGCAGATCAGATTCCCAACGATCTGGCTATCCTCGGAGCCGGCCGTATAACGGAGCAGCTTAAAAATCGTTGGCCCGATATGGATTGGGTAGCCCGGATTCGCTTTGGAGCCCTGGCCGATTTTCCCGACCGTGAGGGACTCACCAGGGGTCAGGGACCGGTAGCCGGCTGGGCCATTGATCTGATATCTGTAAACACTAAAGAGCCCTCCCGTTTTAATCTGCCGGGAGCTATTGTACGTGGAGCCATGCCTTCGCAATCCGGAGAATGCCTTATATCCGAAGAACTCGCCAGTCGTTTTGATATCAATCCCGGCGAGTCGTTCACACTATTTGGAACGACAATGGAGGGAGGTTTCTCATTTACGAATTATATAATATCGGGGACCCTTAAGTTTGGTTCTGCCAGATTGGACCGGGGAGCTGTAATACTTGATATTCGGGATGCCCGGAGCGCGTTTGGCATGGACGATGCCGCCGGGGAGATCCTGGGTTATCTGCCGGTCAGCTATTACGATCATAAAATGGCGGTGGCCGTTCAAAGCCGGTTTAATGCAGATATAAAAGAGTTTGCCCCGGATGAAGAAAAAATGTTTGAACCGGTGATGTTAACATTAAAGGAACAGTCGGGGATGGCTGAGCTGGTTGACTATTCCAAAGCCATAAGCGCCATGCTCATCTTTATCTTTGTGGCGGCTATGGCCATTGTGTTGTGGAATGCCGGCCTGTTGGGCGGATTAAGGCGGTATACCGAATTTGGCGTACGTATTGCGTTAGGGGAGGATAAAGGACACATTTACCGCTCACTGCTTTGGGAGGCGGTTATGATAGGATGTATCGGCTCGCTGGCCGGTACCGCGGCGGGAGTGGCCCTTGTCTATGCTTTGAATGTAAAAGGGTTTGATATGTCGGGTTATATGCAAAACGCCACCATACTCATGCCGTCGGTTATTCGTCCTGCCATCACTCCCGTGGTTTATTATATAGGATTTATCCCGGGCGTGTTTTCCATGCTGCTGGGCAATGCATTGGCCGGCGCCGGGATATACAAGCGTGAAACGGCCCGGCTGTTCAATGAATTGGAAGTATAAAAAAATAATAGCAATGAAATACATGAATATTCGAATAGTTATTTACGGTTTTATAATGTGCCTGCTACCTGTCTGTACACAGCCCGTTTTTGCCCAACAGGCACTGACGGCAGAAGACGTTTTGGAACGGGTAGACCGTAATCTTTCTTCCGGCACCCGGATAGTGGAATCTAGCATGACTATACATGGTCGGCGTACCAGCCGGACTATAACCTCAAAGGGATGGAGCCAGGGAGATAAGCGTTCCTTTACCGAATACCTTTCTCCGGCTTCGGAGGCCGGGACCAAAATGCTTAAGCTGGAAGATCAGTTGTGGATTTATACACCGGCAGCAGACCGTACCATACAGATATCGGGGCATATGCTCAGGCAATCGGTTATGGGCTCTGATCTGTCCTACGAAGATATGATGGACGACCGTAAGCTCTCCGAGATCTATACAGCCCGGATAACCGGAAAGGATACGCTGGAGGGCCGCAATGTGCTGGTGATTGAAATGACCGCCAAAGTGAACGACGTGGCTTATTATCGTCAAAAAGCCTGGATAGACGAAGAACGGTTCGTGCCTTTGCGCCAGGAAATGTATGCCAGAAGCGGACAATTACTCAAAAGAACTGACCTGACCGACGTGGAGCGTATCCAGAACCGCTGGTTTCCCAGGACAATGGTATATAAAGACATGCTTAAGGAAGGTAAGGGTACGGAATTCCGGGTCATTTCCATTATTTTCAATCAGGAAATTCCCGAGCATATTTTCAGTAAAGCCAGTCTGAGGTGACAGATTATTTCAAAGCTGTCTTGTAGCGGATGATCGTGTAGAGATCGCCTAACTGCTCTTTGTCCCGGATGTCAATGATCAACGGGATCAATTTCCCTATAGCCCGGCTTTCCCGGATGTCATCCTTTAACCCCCTGGCGATATCCAGGTGCTGGATTCCGGGTGCGGTCTTTTCGGTAAAGTAAAAACTAGTCTTAAAATAACCGTCCCATACCGACAACCAGAAAACAGTCTTTTTATTGCCGGTTATTTTACATAACCAGGATTTGCCGTCTTTATAATAATTCCACTGCATATCCAGGTTAAAATCTGTGTTGGTAACACGATCTATGAACTGCTCGAAAGCGTTAAAACTTTTTCCGAGCGCAACGGCCAGCACATCATTTGACGGGAATGTGTCCGGATCTGTAAGCAGTGGATGATTAACCATATTTTTATTTACCGTTTCTTCCGGTCCAGGTTTCAAAGGCGATCAAAAAATCTTTCAGCAGCTTCCGGGTATTTTCACTGGTAAGTGTCCCTTTTTCATCAAAAAGACCATGTACTTTCCCAATATACATTTCCGGCTGAGGCATAACCGCCATGTTCACGCATACAAGGATTTGTCTTAAATGATGCGTCGCCCCAAAACCTCCCGTGGCACCGGGTGAGGCGCTGAGAATGGCTGCGGGCATCCTGCTCCATACGTTCTCCATATAAGGTCTGGACCCGACATCCACCGCGTTCTTAAGGGCAGCGGGAATTGAGCGGTTGTATTCGGGTGTTACAAAAATGGTTCCCTGGAATGTTTTCATCTTATTTCTGAAATCCTGCCATTCCGCGGGCGGATTGATGTCCAGGTCTTCGTTGTAGAGAGGCAAAGATCCTATTTCAACAAATTCGAGCTTCAATGTTTCCGGGACAACGGAAAACAACACACCGGCCAATTTTCTGTTATAGGATTCCTTCCTGAGGCTTCCGACTATAACGGCGATCTTTTTTGCTTCCATAACGGTTTTTTTAAAATGTTATTGCACAAATATACTTATTTTTAGACTATGAAATTCATGGTTGCAGATGTTTTTGCAGACCCGGCGCGCGAGAGGTTTCCGGGTACTACGGGAAACAGGGCGGGCGTGGTCTGGCTGCAAGAGTCCGTGACTTTTCCATCCGATATTTATATGGCCCGACTGGCGGCCCGGTACGGATACCCAGAAACTGTTTTTGTTCTTGCGGGTGGGCCTGCAACGTACAGGCTGCGCTATTTCACACCGGTTGATGAAGTGGATTTTTGCGGACACGCCACACTGGCCGCCTTTGAGTTATTGAGAAGCCTTGGTGTTCTGGACGGATTTTCAGCCTGGGCCATAACAAAAGCCGGAACGGTCCGGGTGGAGTGGTACGGAAAGGAAATATTCATGGAAATGGTTCCTTCCCGTACAGTACGTTTTTTTTCTTCGCGGGAAAGCCTGGATCTTTACCGGGCATTTGGTCTTGAACCATCTCTCCGCTTTACTCCGGAAATAATCTGTACGGGACTGTCAGATATTCTGCTCGCGGCAGATAGTAAAGAACAACTCGATACCCTTGAACCGCACTTTGAAATGATATCGGCACTGTCCCAACTATACGGAGTAGTGGGGTTTCATGTGTTTTATGTCCCGGAAATGTTCCGGGGAAAGATTTATTGCCGGAATTTTGCACCGCTCTATGGCATTCCCGAAGAAGCGGCCACCGGCACCTCTAATGCGTCATTGGCCTTTTACCTTTTCCGTCACGGATACGATGTTTCGCATTGTGTATGCATTCAGGGTGAAAGCATGGGAAAATCTTCTCTGGTTACTGTACGGTACAATGGACAAAGCATGTGTGTGGGCGGTTTGTCATTGATTATTAATAAATAATTATATCTTTGCAGGACGTTACGTTCAAAAATCGCCTTGTGAATATCCTGGAGAAATCTAAATTTAGTCTAAATCTTTTTGGCGGTATCATGGGCCTTCTGGCCGGATTGATCCTCTTGTTGACCAGTGGATCTGTGTCTGTATTGCTGCTTTCTTTTGTTTTCATGTTAGGGGGACAGGCCTGTTTTCTGTTATGGGCCATTTACCGCACCAGTCAAAAAGTTGATAAAAACACCCTGCCTTTGTTCATGGCTTTCGGTTTTGCTGCTCTTGTAGTAGCAGTACTCATTCTTTTGTTTAAAGAAGAAATGGTGTTGTATATCGTAAAAATAGGAGCCTGGGGTGTTTTTTCCGGCACCTCGGTTCATATTATTATAATGCTTATGAGACGAATGCGCCAGAAGACCATGGCCTATATTCTGTCTTTATTTATTTCGGTATTGGCGGCGACCTGCGCCATCCTGTTTGTTCTTTTTTCACCGTTCGGACCGGAGTTCAGAAGAATTATTGTTGCGGCACTATGTTTCCTGTATGCGTCCAATATGTTTTTTTCATATTTTATTGTCTGGAAGATACCGCGTAAGAAAATTATTAATACATTTGCTTAACGTTTAATGTCCGCCATTCATGTCTATCCTTAACAGAAGGCTCCTTTTTTATAACCTGACAGGAGCAATTATAGGGCTGCCCATCGGGGTATTGCTAATTACGGCACGGCCCTCAGTTTTTCTTATTCTTTTTGCACTTTTTCTTATTGCGTTGGGACAGGCCGGCATTATGACGTGGTCAAAATTCACCACATCGGATGTAAAAGACAAAAAATTAATCTTATTGTATATGTTCCATTCGCTGTTTTGCATGGCCGGGGCCATGACGATTCTGGTATTCAGAACTTCGCTGGAACATTGCGTGATCCTTTTTGGCGCGTTGGCATTACTAATTTCTTCGGCGTCCCAGCATATATCCATGTTAAGGTATTACAGAGTTAGTTCCCGTAAGCACGGTCTATATTTAGCCAGGGTTGCCATTGCGGTAATGGTTTTTTCCCTGCTGTTCTTTACTCCGATTTTGTTTCCGGAAATCAGAAAAGATATTTTAGCCTTCCTGATTATAACCTATTCGGTCGGATCTGCTATTACTTATGGAATATTGCTGCTCAGATTCCGTCCTGCGGTTATACCGTCTCCATCCATCCGTAGGTATCCGGCTCGTCACCCCATTGAATCCCTTTAAGCTTTTTATATAATTTTTCTGAAACCGGACCGGCAGAACCGTTCCCGAAGGTATAGTTTTTACCCGTACCGGGGTCGTCAATCCTTCCTATGGGGCTCAGAACAACGGCTGTACCGCAGGCTCCCACTTCCTGGAAAGTGGCCAATTCTTCTACAAGAATAGGACGTTTCTCAACCGTTAGACCCATGTCTGCCGCCAGCTCGCAAAGCGTTTTATTGGTGATGGAGGGCAGGATGCTCCCCGAGGCCGGCGTTATATACGAATTATCCCGGACTGCAAAGAAATTGGAGGTTGCAAATTCATCTATATATTTTTGTTCCCTGGGGTCGGTATACAAGACAATCTGATAATCTTTGGCAAGTGCTTCGTTGGACCAGCGCATGACAGAGGCATAATTGCCACCCACTTTATACATGCCTGTTCCGCGCGGAGCAGCCCGGTCGTGATCGCGGTCAATATACCCTTTAAGGGTCTTCAGACTGTTGTTGCCATACGCTCCAACCGGCATAACTACAACAAAAAACAAAAATTCTGTGGCCACGTGCAGACCAATCTGGGGGTTCGAAGCCAGCAAAACAGGCCGGATATACAGACTGGCTCCCGATTCATAGGGTGGTACCAGGCTGCTGTTTTCTTTGACGGCTAATTTAACGGCATTAACAAATAAATCGGTATCCGGAGCCTGCATTCCGCAATATCCGGCCGATCTTTGCATCCGGGCAGCGTTTTCCTGCGGCCTGAATATGCCAATCTTGCCGTCTTTGGAACGGAATGCTTTAAGCCCCTCAAAAACTTCCAGTCCGTAATGCAGACAGGGAGCCATGACGCTTAATTCAATGGTGTCCTGCGTCTGCAAAGATAAAGCAGACCATTTTCCGTTCTTATAGTTTGCAGATACCACTGCGTGCGGCTTGCTGTACTTGAATCCGAGGTTCTTCCAATCTGTAGTTGCCATAGTGTTTCGTTTTTACAAAAATACATGAAAACCCTTTTAAACCTTACTAAGTAGGGAATGTCAAAATAATCGTCATTTTTATCATTGGAAAACTTATATTTTATAACAATTATATGTCCAAACGTATCAGATGGGTTGTTTTTGTCGTTCTGGGAGTAGTAGTGTGCGGCATAATCTTTTTCCCTTCCATCAGAAAAAAAATGCAGGCCGGAGATGAAATACCGGTCGTTGGAAGCCCGGTATCCCGCGGGCGGGTGTTGAATGTGAACGCAGAAATAATTAAACCTCACGTCATGTCGGATAAAACCATTACTACAGGTGATATCCTGCCGGCGGAGGAAGTAAATCTTATGTTTGAGACTTCCGGGAAAGTGGTAACTATTTATTTCAGGGAGGGAGAATATGTGCGGAAAGGTACATTACTTGCCAAGATCAACGATGCGCCGCTACAGGCACAGCTTAAGAAACTGGAAGCCCAGGTAAAACTGGCCCAGGATCGTGTGTACCGGCAGCAAACTTTGCTGGAGCGGGATGCCGTTAGCCAGGAGACCTACGAATCTGTACTTACTGATTATAATAAACTGCTTGCAGATATTGATCTGGTTCAGGCACAGATAGATCAGACAGAGCTGAAAGCTCCGTTCGACGGAATTATCGGGTTGCGCCAGCTGAGTGAAGGCGCTTTTGCTTCGCCTAATACGAAAATTGCTACGCTGGCCCAGGTTTCACAACTGAAAATAGATTTCTCGGTTCCCGAAACGTACGCTTCTGAAATAGAAAAGGGCATGACCGTTCAGTTCAGCCTGACCGGCGATGACGGCAGGGAACGTACATACAATGCTAAGGTATATGCTCTGGAATCCGGCATAAGTAAGGAAACCCGCACGCTGAACGTCCGTGCCCTGTATTCCAATGCAGAAGGAAAACTGATGCCCGGGCGTTACATCTCGGTGTCTATTAACCGACAGGAAATAAAAGACGCCATTTCTGTACCCTCCGAGGCGATTATTCCTGAAATGGGAAAGAATATTATCTATTTATATAAGGGAGGCCTGGCCCGGCCGTTAGAGATCACTACCGGGTTACGGACCGAAAGCCGTGTCCAGGCACTTACCGGGTTGTCTGCGGGTGATACGCTCATTATTTCGGGGGTAATGCAGTTGCGCGACGGTCTTAATGTGGTAATTGACCGTCTGCAATAGGAGGAGTTCAGTTATGAATATTTCCGAACTTAGTATAAAAAGACCTGTACTTGCCACCGTGGTGGTGCTAATCATTACCATTTTTGGGGTTCTTGGCTATACCTTTCTCGGGACGAGGGAATTTCCCAGTGTGGATCAACCCATAATAACCGTAAATGTAAGCTATCCGGGCGCCAATGCCGATGTGATCATGAACCAGATTACGGAGCCCCTGGAACAGAACATTAACGGAATTCCGGGCATCCGCTCCCTGAGCAGCGTGAGCAGTCAGGGAAGTTCCCGCATTACGGTGGAATTTGAGCTGAGTGTAGACATGGAGACAGCAGCCAACGACGTGCGTGACAAGGTCTCCAGGGCGCAGCGGTTCCTTCCGCGTGATTGCGACCCGCCAACCGTATCTAAAGCCGATGCCGATGCCACGCCCATAATGCAGATAAGTGTGCGCAGTGACACACGGTCTCTGATGGAGGTCAGCGAAATTGCCGATCTTACCGTCAAAGAACGGTTACAGACTATTCAGGATGTAAGCGGAGTAAGCATTTGGGGTGAGAAACGTTATTCCATGCGCCTTTGGCTTGACCCCGACAAAATGGCCGGGTACGGCGTAACTCCCATGGATGTCAAAAATGCCATAGACAAAGAAAACGTTGAGCTGCCTTCGGGAAGGATTGAGGGGGACAAGATTGAACTTTCCATTCGTACACTGGGACTTATGTCCACTCCGTACGAATTCAACAATGTGATCATCAAACGGAACGGGAGCCAGATTGTACGTTTCCAGGATATTGGCCGCGCCGAACTGGGCCCCGAAGATACCCGAAGCGCTTTCAGAAAAGACGGAGTGCCTATGGTTGTGGTTGTGATTGTACCTCAACCCGGGGCCAATCATATTATGATTGCCGACGAGGCCATACAACGTGTGGAACAGTTGAAAAAAGATCTTCCGGAAGATGTGTCGGTAGATGTTTTATATGATAACACACAATATATCAGAGCATCCATTAAAGAAGTGCGTGATACCATTTTTATTGCCTTTCTTCTGGTAGTATTCATTATTTTTGTGTTCCTGCGCGACTGGCGCGTGACGCTGGTGCCGGTTGTGGTAATTCCCGTTTCGCTTATTGGGGCGTTTTTTGTCATGTACCTGGCCGGGTTTTCCATTAACGTACTTTCCATGCTGGCGGTGGTTTTGTCAGTGGGGTTGGTGGTGGACGACGCCATTGTGGTTACCGAGAATATCTATATCCGTATTGAAAGGGGCATGTCACCCAGAGAGGCGGGTATTGAAGGTTCCAAAGAAATCTTTTTTGCCGTTATTTCCACAACTATAACACTCATTGCGGTTTTCCTCCCTATTGTGTTCATGGAGGGAATGACGGGCCGTTTATTCAAGGAATTCAGTATTGTGATTGCCGGGTCGGTGGGCATATCCTCTATAGTGGCGCTTACCTTTACACCCATGCTGGCGACCAAGATTCTCAAGAGGCGGGAACATAAAAACTGGATATATACACGGACAGAACCTTTTTTCGAACGGATGATTGGCGGGTATGCCAGGGGCTTGGGCAGGTTTTTAAAAACCAAATGGCTCACTATTCCCATTATGCTGGTATTGTTTGGATCCATTGCCTATTTCTGGGCAAAGATCCCCTCCGAATTATCTCCCATGGAAGACCGTTCCCAATTTACGGTACGGGTTACCGGGCAGGAAGGCAGTACGTTTGAATACATAAGAGACGTAACTGACCAGATTGCCGATATTACAGATTCTATCACATATGAGAAAAGGGCTATCACTTCCCGATCCTCCACAGGCAACGGTTTTGTCTCGGTTTTATTGCCGAATATTTCAGAAAGGGAACGGAGTCAGATGGAAATTGCCGAACTCGTTACCCGGAGGATGGCCCGCGAAACACAGGCCCGTGTTTTTGTTCAGCAAACTTCCACTTTTGGCGGAAGCCGAGGCGGTATGCCGGTTCAATATGTTTTGCAGGCTCCCACTTTAGCCAAACTGCAGGAAATTTTGCCCGCCTTTATGGAAGAAGTGGACAATAGCCCGATTCTTCGTATGGCCGATGTAAACCTGAAATTTACCAAACCCGAAACACGTATTGTTATTAACAGGGACAAGGCAACGTCCATGGGTGTGAGTACCCTGAATATTGCCCAGACGCTCCAGTATGCATTAAGTGGGCAGCGTATGGGCTACTTTTACATGAACGGTAAGCAGTATCAGATACTGGGAGAGATCAACAGGCAGCAACGAAACACGCCGCTTGACCTGAAATCGTTATTTATACGCAGTTCGGGAGGAGATATGATCCAACTTGATAATTTGGTTACGCTCAATGAAGATGTGGCGCCGCCACAGCTATACAGATATAACCGTTTTGTTTCGGCTACCGTATCTTCCGGGTTGAATGAAGGATATACTATCGGAGACGGATTGGACGAAATGGACCGGATAGCCAAAAAAGTCCTTGATGATAGTTTTCGTACCGCATTGGCGGGCGAGTCCAAAGAATTCCGTGAAAGCTCATCGAGCCTGATGTTTGCCATGATGCTGGCCCTTGTGCTGATTTTTCTGGTTTTAGCCGCACAATTCGAAAGCTTTAAGGATCCTGTAATTGTTATGATCACAGTTCCTTTGGCCCTGGCAGGCGGACTGGCTCTGATGAGCTGGACGGGACAGACTATGAATATTTTCAGCCAGATAGGATTGATTATGCTCATTGGACTTGTGGCCAAAAACGGGATCCTTATCGTAGAATTCGCCAATCAGAAGCAGAACGCAGGGATTCCCAAGATGGAAGCTGTTGCTGCCGCTGCCGTACAAAGGTTGCGGCCGGTGTTAATGACCAGTATTTCTACCGTACTTGGCCTTATCCCGCTTGTATTTGCCTCGGGAGAAGGTGCGAACGGGCGTATTACCATGGGAGTGGCTGTTGTGGGCGGATTGGTGTTTGCCACATTTATGACATTGTTTGTTGTGCCCGCCGTATACGGGTATATTGCAACCGACAGAAGCAAAAAAATTATTCACGGGGAGGTTTTATGAGGACGATACATATTAGGTTAGTATTGGCTGCCGGCGCGGCGGTTATTGGAACCGCCGCGCCGCTGCACGGGCAGCAGGTTGCGGGGCAGGCTCTGTATCCTGTCTCGCTTGAGGATTGTATAGAAACCGGTCTTCAAAACAATTACTCGGTGCGTATAATGCGAAACCTGGAACAAGTGGCAAAAAATAACGCCACCAGGGGAAATGCCGGCCAGCTCCCCACAGTGGGTCTGAGTGCTTCTTACGGAGGTACAAACTACTCAAATACATACAACTATCCCGACGAAACTCAAACAAAAAGCGCCTCGTTCAACAATAATATACAGGCGGGTCTGGATGTGAACTGGACTTTGTTCGACGGATTCGGCATAAGGGCAAATTACCGGAAACTGCAGGAGCTCAAGTTACAGGGCGAACTGGATATGAGGCTGACCCTCGAGGACTTTGTGGCTTCCGTTACTTCGGAATATTTTCACCTGATTCGTCAGAGAATACGTCTGCGCAACCTGTACCGGTCCGTAACATTATCCAGAGAAAGACTGCGAATTGTGCAGGAAAGTTTCCATATCGGGGCTGCCTCGGGGCTCGATTACCAACAGGCGCAGGTCGATTTTAATGCAGACACATCTGATTACCTTGCCCAGACCGAACTGGTGAGAAAATCTGTGATCAACCTGAACAGGCTACTCGCCCTGGACGATATAGAAAGAAAAACCGTACCTGCCGATTCGGCCATCATTTTTAATGCCTTACTGGATAGGGATAAATTATGGGACCGTGCATTGACCAACAATACTTCTTTGCTTATTGCCATGAGCGACCAAACCGTTTCTGAACTCGATCTCCAACGCGTTCAAAGCCGGAATTATCCCTATTTAAAAATTAATGCCGGCTATGGCTACCGGAATTACTGGTATACAAACGGTACCTATAAGGATAACAACCAATTGGGACCGTCTCTGGGTGCCAGTATGGGCTTTACTTTGTTCGACGCCGGTAACCGGCGCAGGGAACAAATGAATGCCCGGCTCGATATTGAAAACAGCCAATTACGGCAGGCACAGATAGAAAATTCGCTGAAGGCCGATCTGGCCAGCCTATGGATGGCTTATCAAAATAACCTGGAAATGTGGAACATAGAAAAGAGTAATCTGGTTGTGGCCAGGAGCAATTTTGAGATTGCCATGGAACGTTACCGGCTCAGGGAATTATCCGGGATAGAACTCAGGGAAGCCCAGCTGAGTTTGTTACAATCTGAAGAACGTTTATCGACGGTTGAATACAATATTAAAATTTGTGAGATATCTTTGCTGATGCTAAGCGGAGATATACTGACCTGCGATTTATAACCGTGAATTCTATTGATAATCCTTTATTGACCCCGCCGGAGCTGCCTTATGGAGCCCCGGCTTTTACAACTATTAAGCTCGAACATTACAAACCGGCTCTTTTGTCTGCTATAAGCACGGGAAAAGCACAGGTAGATGCCATTGTGAACGATCCCGGCGAACCCGGGTTCTGTAACACAGTAGAAGCATTGGAGTTTTCCGGTGAAGAGGTAAAACGGATTGCGCAGATCTTCTCCAACCTGAACGAAGCCTGCACTTCCGGCCAGATGCAGGAACTCGCCCGGGAACTTTCACACTTATTTACAGAATATCAGCTGTATATTACGCTCAACGAGGGCTTGTTCAACAAGATCAAAACGGTATATGAACGGCGCGACAGTCTGGATCTCAATCCCTCACAGTTAAGGCTCCTTACAGAAACCTATAAATCATTCTCACGAAACGGGGCCAATTTATCTGCAGAAGACAAGAAGAAATACGGGGCTGTTCAGGAGCAACTGGCTGTTGCTTCCCTCAAATTTTCTCAGAATCTGCTGGCAGCTACCAATGCCTATTTGTTACTTATAACAGATCCGGCCCGTCTTGACGGCTTGCCCGAATTTGTACGCGAAATGGCTGCTTCCGAGGCGAACGAACAAAACAAACACGGATGGGTATTTACGCTCGACTATCCCTCTTACAGCGCTTTTCTTAAATACAGTACATGCCGCGAATTGAAGGAAGAGATATGGAAAGCATACAATAGCCGGTGCCTGGAAGAATTTGACAACCGGCAGATCATGAAGGAAATAGCCCGATTGCGTATTGAGTCTGCCCAATTGCTGGGTTATGATAAATATTCTGAATATGCGCTGGAACCCCGTATGGCCAAAACGCCGCAGACGGTGAATGATTTCCTGAACAATCTGATGAACAGATCGTTGCCTTATGCGAAGAAGGAGATAGCAGCTGTCCGGCATTTTGCGGAAACAAAAGGGTTCACAGAAGTGCTAATGCCCTGGGACTTTTTTTATTGGTCTGAAAAATACCGGGAAGAGAAATTTTCCCTGAACGAAGAATCGCTTAAACCCTATTTCAGGCTCGAATCGGTTGTCGAGGCCGTATTGGGACTGGCAACGCGCTTATACGGCCTGCGGTTTAATCCGGTAACGAATGTGCCTGTATATCATCCCGATGTCCGGGTGTATGAAGTAACGGAACAGGATGGCCGGTTTATGGCTTTATTGTATACCGATTATTTTCCGCGTGAAAGCAAACGCGGCGGGGCCTGGATGACCACATACCGCGATCAGTCGGTGTCTGAAGGAAAAGAAATTCGTCCGCTTGTTTCACTCGTCACCAATTTTACAAAGCCCACGGAGAATACGCCCTCTTTGCTTACTTTCAGTGAAGTTACTACACTCCTGCATGAATTCGGTCATTGCCTTCACGGTATACTGGCAGAGGGTGCCTATGCTTCGCTTACCGGGACCAATGTGGCCCGCGACTTTGTAGAACTGCCGTCACAGATAATGGAAAACTGGGCCTATGAACCGGAATTCCTTCAGTCCTTCGCCAGGCATTATCTGACATCGGAACCGCTGCCGCAGGAGTGGATAGACCGGATAGTGGCTGCAAGAAATTATCTGGCCGGCTATAACCAGGTGCGCCAGTTGCAGTTTGGGCTTCTGGACATGGCATGGCACGACATTACTCAGGTGCCCGGTCAGGATCCCGTAGAATATGAGCAGGCTGTTTTGGCTACGTCTGCGGTCCTTCCGCAGATTCCCAAGACGGGATTTGCTCCCGGTTTTTCCCATATTTTTGCCGGAGGATACAGCGCCGGCTATTATTCTTATAAATGGGCGGAGGTTCTGGAAGCAGACGCATTCTCCCTGTTCCGGGAACAGGGTATTTTTAGCAAAGAAGTGGCTTCACGCTTCAGAGACTGCATTCTGTCCCGGGGCGGCATGGAAGAGGCAGATGTGCTGTACCGTCGTTTCCGTGGCCGTGACCCCGAACCCGAAGCCTTGTTAAAAAAATTATTCCTGGAATAAAATTCCCTGAATCCCGTTACGGGAAACGATTACTTTATAGGCGTGGAAGGAGGATTTTCCTTCTGACTGAACCTGCATAACAATGTGAAGAAAGTAAGTCTTGGCGCAGTTAATGGTCAGCAGGTCGCCCGATTCTTCGTCTATTTTGAGCAGGGGAATTTCGGGATTATCCATTTTCTGGGTAAAACGGTTAACGTGAAAGCGAACGATGTCGTTGATGCCGCTTATGTGATAGATGTTGTTTTCTGCCAGTTTCCGGCTGTCTATATTCACCATTTTTCTATATAGGATGACCTTTTCGTCCAGAATGGAATACTCGGAACCCAGGATGCTGTCTTTGATGCGCAGGTCCATGACTTCCCCCGGGATTTTGTCGGACGAAATGAAGTCCATGCCTTCTTTTATCCAGCCTATCTCCTCGTCTTTAATGCGGACAACGGCCTTGTGGTCGAAATACTTGCTTTTACGTTTGTAGGCAAAGTAATAACGCATGAGTTCCTTTATCCGGTCTTTTAGCATGTAACTGACCACCAGGGCAACGAACAAAGGGATGGAAACGCTGCCAAAACGGCGTTGAAAGGCAAAGGCTACCACGGTAGCAAAGATCATGGCCACCCCGGCGGCAATGCTGTAATAAATCTGTTCAATAGCCACCCCGTCACGCTTTTTGTTCAATGTCACAAAAAGGTCGCTTTCTATGTATTTCTTAAGCAGGCCGTACCTGAACACCAGGTTCCGGTTATTTTCCCGGTCCCCGGGTTCCAGTACATTATAACCCACTTGTCTTTTATAGGCGTATTCACCAATTACAAAATCGTGAATTCGCTTCTCTTCCTGGGGATATCGGCCTTTCCCTTTCAGGTATTTCAATATCCGGAGCGCATAAAGCACCACCATCTGGCTGAGCGCCTCGTCTCCAAAACGAAAATGATCCTGCAGTTCGTCGGGAACGGTAGGTACGGTAATGATGTTTTTTAGATTACGGTAGTGCTCTAAAATGGCCTTTACCGAGTCTGCGTACTGGGAACAAAGCAACGCCGTGTCGGAGGGCGTCTGCCCCCTGAGGATCATTTTGGCATGGTCTCTTAAGGCGCTTTTAATGATGGCCGAGACCATTTTTATCTGGTAGATGTATTCGGCGACGTTTTTCCGCAGGGGTGACGAGGCCACGTCGCGGAATGCCTGCTCGAGGAAACGGAAAGGGACCGCGTTTTCTACCGAGAGGTCCCGTAAAATATAAACGGGAGTGATCATCCGTACGTTGGATTTCACGTCGCGGTAGAATTGATCTTTCCCGTAGGTCTGTGGGTTGATATCCAGACTGTTGGGTACAAAAAACCATGTGTTTACCGCAAAGACGTTCTTCTGTACTTTACGGCGCACAAGAAACCGTTGTTTAAACTCAACGGCAAATTCATCGTGGATCTTATACTGAATTTCAACCATAGGCTATCTGTTAAAAAAAGACGCCGTTTGTATATCCCAGCCAACGCAAAACGGTCTCGCCCCAAATGATGATAACAATCCAGCTGATGACCATCATGGTAATACCGTATTTAAACGTGTCGCTCCAACTGTAATGGTTGGTGGTGTACAACAGCGCCGCAGGTTTGGAATTAAAGGGCAGAACATAAACGTGTCCTACCAGCATGGCTACGGGAAAAGCCAGCGACATAACGGGGTATCCGAACTGTTGGGCCACGCTTATGGCTATAGGCACGAAAATAAGCGTCTGCATGGTCTTGGACTGGAACAGCATGGCGCTGAACAGCATGGTGCCGGTAAGGAGCAGGTAAAGCACCCAGAATGGAGTATGTTCGGTTATTCCAATGGCGGAAAACGCCTGGGCCACAAGGGTCCCGGGGAGTCCCGAGGCATCGAGTCCGGCCCCCAGGGTGTATGCCCCGGCCGAGAAGAGCAGCAGGTGCCAGGGAATGTCTACGTCGTTCCATCTGACCACACCAAATTTGGGGATGAGCGCGACAACGGCCCCGATAAATGCTACCGAGGTGGGGCTGATGCCGTGCAGCGTCTCGGTGGCCCACAGACCCAGAACGCAGACGAAAATGGCCACGGCTTTGTATTCTTCGGTTTTCATAGGCCCCAGGCTGTGCAGTTCCTGGCGCAGCCTTTCCATTCCGCCCTCAATACGGGGCTTCTTTTCCTCGGGTTTCAGGCGGAATATAAGGCGGGTCCCCACAAACCAGCCGATAAGTATAAGCAGTATGCTCATGGGCAATGCCGGTACCAGCCACTGGGTATATCCGAATGAATTCTGACCCATGGCTGTGGCAATAAGTGAACCGGCCAGCAGCGTGGCCCCCGATCCCGTCAGGAATCCGTTGGCCCCCATGTTAATCTGGAACAGGTTCTGCAGCACGAGGTTGCGCCCAAAGTTATTCCGGTTTTCACCGCCCGTGGCACCGTATATGGCTGCCACCACCATAAATATGGGAAGCAGGATGGCGGCCTTGGCCGTTGTGGCCGAGATGAAGGCAGATAAAACCAGGTTAATGACAATAAAACTGATCATCACCCCAAAGGAATTTTTACCGAACCGTAGCACAAACCAAAGCGCAAAACGCTTGGCCACCTGTGTTTTAACAAGCATGCTGGCCAGGATGAACGACAGGATGTTCAGCCACATGACCGGGTGTCCCAATTGCGCAAAAGCGGTATTTTCTGTGGTCACTCCCGTGAGCACAATGGACAGGATCACCAAAAGGGAAGTCAGATAATTGGGAATAGCTTCGGTGATCCATAAAATGATAGCGGCCACAAAAATGGCCAGCATAGCATAATTTATCCGGGAGAACCCGTCCGCCCCCAGCGCCTGCAAACGCTGCAGGGCTGTGGCGGACAAGCCTTCCGAAGAAATATTGTTCAGGAAAGAAATGTCTGAGAACCAATAGATAAGCACAAACATTACAACAGAGAGAGGGCCTCCCAAAATGGACATCCATCGTTCAAAGCCCGACTTCTGCATTTTAGGGAGCTTCTCAATCTTGTAGTTACTCATATCCAGCGGATCGAATGCCATATCACTTCCAGTTTTTAAAAGGATTCTTCATTAACATAGAGTTATAATAGCGGGTATCGCCGGTTACTTCGGCTCCCAGCCAGGAGGGTTTCTCAAAAGCCTCGGCTTCGGACCCCAGTTCAATCTCGGCCACGGTAAGGCCCTCATTATCGCCGTAGAACTCATCTACTTCAAAAGTGTGTGGCCCCGCTTTTACCAGGTAACGGGTCTTGTCAATGACTCCCGGTTCGCAGAGTTCCAGGAGCGAAAGGACTTCCTCTGCGGGAATCTCTTTTTCCCATTCAAACCGGCTGGCGCCGCTTTTATTACCAATGCCTTTTACTGTGATAAAGCCTTTATCTCCTTTTACCCGTACGCGTACGGTCCTTTCCGGGACAGAGCTCAGGTATCCCTGGGTAATGCGGGTGGCCTTAACGGCTAACGGCTTATAAGGGCCGGTTACTAAAAATTTGCGTTCAATTTCCTGTGCCATATCATTCGTTTGCCAAAGGTTTGGGACTCATTCCAATAACGCGCTTGATGGCCTGAAGGTAGTTAATGTTTTCCACTCCTTCCAGTCCTACCTCTTTAACGGTCTTTAGGATGTCTTCAATCTCGGTAGATTCCGAGTTGATGGTCACCACTTTGGCTCCGTTTATGAGGACATTGCCCACTTCGCAGATGGTGTCGTTTACCATATAGCCGAAACGTTGTTTGTGCACGCGTACGGCAGCCAGGAGCGGATGGTTCCGGACCATTTCTATAAACTCGTCGTACGTATAGGTTTCTTTGGTCAGTTCCGGCATCTCTACCATAAAGGCGGGAAAAACTTCCTCTTTAAGCACCCGGGCGGAAATGGGAAACTCGCCCTTCATGAGCGGGTTCCATTGTTCCAGTCCGTTTACGGTTTGAACATAGGTTTTAATATCCATTTTACCGTCGCGAATCTTGGTGTTGTTAATATCGTTAGCTGCCGATATGATATACACCTCGTCGCCGGAACGTTCCCATACTTTTTCCGGAACAGGGACTGAAAGCCGGGCCATGCGCCGGTGCGCCCCGTCAAAACACTGCCCAAAGGAACGGAACTCAAATCTTGGCTTGGAGATAGCGCCTATCTCCATTTTTTCTTTTGACATAAATCGTTACTGATAAATTGTTATTGTAGACCTGCTACGTAATCTGTACTTTCCTGGTTAGCGGCGCCCGGTGTAGCTGTTGCGTGCGCCCATTTTCCGTCTGCGTTGCGGCTGTAAGATGCCGTAGCGGTTTTGGCAATGGCAGTGAGATTGAAATCGTCAATACTGCTTCCTGCCGGATTGAACAGCTGGATCCTTACATTCTTCTTGGCCGATAACCCGCTGTGGAAGATGAGGGCTTCCGGATGAGCCGGATAATCTGCCTGAACGTCTTCGCTATAGAGTAACAGGAACTGACCCGGGGCAAGCGTGCGGTTGTCGCACACCCAAACGGGCGCATCATTTGCGTTGTCTTTACAAATATAAACGCCTTCCAGCGGAATATCCTTAGAGCCTTGGTTATATAACTCCATAAATTTACTGTTCCCGTTCAATTCATTCAGGATAAGACCTGAATAATCCACCACCACGGCAGCCACGGTATAGGATTTATCGGCCGATTTGGCGGTATACCCCTTTTCATTTACGGCTTCTATATGGAATGTTACCACGGCCTTGTCGGGCTGGGCGGGAATCACACCGGAATATACACTGCCCGATGCTGTCATATTCACAGACTGGGCTGCGCCTCCGCTTACGGAATATTTCAGAACGGCCGATGTAACGCTGCGCAGGTCGGTGACAGTGGCCGAAACAGTGACGGCGTCCTTAGGCGTAACGGCCTCGGGGCTGAATTTCAGATTGGAAATAGATGCAGGCCCGTCGTACAGGTCGTCCTTGACGCAGGATGTCGTAAAACCTGCAATCAGAAAAAGCGCGGCAAAAAGTATCTTTTTCATAGATGTGTCTTTTTTGAGGGTTAAAAATCAATTTCAAAACGGACCGACAGGGTATGATAGTCAACACCGGCTTTTCCCGGGGCTTCCACAACTTTTGTATAGTCCTTTGTGGGTGCTCCCGAAGCATCGTGCCCCACAAGCAGTTTTCCTTTGCCGTTTGCATAACGGTCATGGTCTGAATACATGTAATTGAGCATGATCTTAACGTTGTTGTTTACATAGTAGTTCAACCCTGCCGAGTAGTTTTGCCCGGAACCGCCGTAAACGGGGGCGCAGTTCAAATTCAGGTAATCATAACGGAACAGGAGCTCCAGGTCACCCCATCCGCGTCCGCGTGAGGGCTGGGTAAATTCACCGTCGTGGGTATTATAACGTTGTTGTCCTCCAAACAGAAGGTACCCTGCCTGTGCGTACCATCCGCTAAAGTTCAGTCGGGAAGTCTCGCCGGAAACGGTAGCCACCGGGTTGTTCAGACAGGTTATATTACCTATGTATTCACCCTGCATGCGTAATCCTCCAAAATAACCGGCCAGCTCGGCTCCGTAAAGCAGATCGTGGTGTACGTCCCCAATAACATCGGTATCGAGGTATTTCTTGCGGTTAATGGAAGTGGCCGTACGTGTGCTGTAGCGGACACCGCCAAATTCGCTGGTGGCCATATCGGATTTGGGTAAGCGATAGGAACCGGCCAGTCCAATGTGTAACCCTTTGTGGGTATCTTCATAAAAAGGCATGGCAACCATTTTGGCGGTTACCGAATAACCTGCGCCGCGGCCGTAATCTTTGTTGTTATCTTCTACGTTGGTCCGGATCTCGGCATCTTCCACTGCCTGGAAGAATACACCGGCGGCAGCCATAAACCAGTTAAGATTGGTTTTTACCTGGGCTCCAATATGGCGTGAGGGAGCAAATGTCTGTACCACCATAGGCCGTTCCATAAACGGCAGGTAACGCGAGGTGGTTGTTGACTCCATTGAAAATCCTTCCTTAAAGTTACCGGCCTGGAATTCCAGGTTTTTAACTCCGCTGTACATGAGGTAAGCATCTTTTAATTCCAGGATGCCGTTGGCAAAATCGAGGTCAACCTCGCCGTACCAGTCTTTTGTGACCTGGCCTTTGACGGCAAACCGTGCCCGGCGTATGGAAACGCCATTACCGATAGGGTCGTAATCTTCGTTTTCTCCAAAGAAAGCGGCTCCGTCTACCTGAACGCGGCTGTCGAACCAGATCTTGTAGTCCTCGTTTTTGGATTCAAATACCAGGACACCGTTGCGTTCTTCGGAAAACAAGGGTGTACGGTTAACAGGCACTCCGTATTGATTATAACGGATCTGCCCCTTTCCCGTGGAATCCGCAACCTGTGCAAAGGCTGTGGAGACAAACAGGAAAGCCAGTGTTGTCAATAGAATTTGTTTCATATTATAGTGAGTAAAATAGGTTAGAATATCCCTATAAATATAAGATAAAATTACGTTTTTTTCAACACCCGTCAATAAAAAGGCCGGTTCGTCAGTCGAACCGGCCTAAAACTTAAATAAAAATTTTAGTAGTAATTGAAGACTACGTTATAATAGCCCGTATAGGTTCCCCCGGGCTTAGTGTTATTTACCGACAATTCTCCGCCTACATAAAAGTATTGGTATGTTTTTTTCAGAGAGGAAAAATGGTCCGGTATGGGATTGTCCAGTTTAAGTTGAAGGTAAGCGCTTCCGGAGGTGAGGTTAATGTTTTTTTGCGGTATGGAAATGGAAAATAAATTTATGTTATTTCCCCCGGATTTGACCCCTATTTTTGCCACGGTAGCCTGGTTATATTGCCAGAGAATATTTCCCGATTGTGTATAATTTATAGAAGGAGGCGGACCCGGAGAAGTAACCTGCATGTGGACTGTGGCGCTCTGGGTACTGTAGGGTAACAGGGTGCCGAAAAAAAGCTGGGCACCGGAAAGATCAAATTCCAACCAGCGCTTGCCTTTATCGGAATCCTGGCCGTATGCACGGGACGATCCGGTAATAAGTACAACCAGCAAAAAAAGACAGCATAATCCCTTCCTATTCATACAGAGTAGCCCGTAGGGCGGTTATAAGTTCAATTCGGCAGTGGCAAATGTTTTTGGAGCGACATCTGACTGGGCAGAATAGGTGATTCTGATTTTGCCGGATTTATAATTGACGTTTTTGGTGCGGTCCAGGTCAAAGCGGAATTTCCTCAGGGCATTCGGAGTGTATACGGCAATTCCGTTAACGGTTCCCACATTGGTTTCTGAGCCGTCGGGAGCAATATGGATTACTTTCAGGTCTCCGTAGACCGACATATTGCCGGTGCGGTTAAAGGTCATATGCAGGCGGTTGGTGGTATCGTTCACGGCTTCTACGGAAAGATCAGAAAGTGATACTTCGGTGTCGGATTCGCCCACCTGTATGATCACGGGAATGGTAATCCCGAAAATGGGGATCAAACGTACGCTCAATGAGGTCGTGTCCTGGTTCTGATTTTCAAAGCCCAAAGCAGTTTCTTTGGGAACTGCCCTGAAATATACATGGGACCGATATTCCCCCGGAGCCAGGCGGTCCTGGTTGATGACCTGCATTTTAACGGTTTGAGCCTCGTTGGGGGCCAGCGTTACAATACGCGGGAAAAAACGGAGGTTTTTGTCGGCAAAGAATTGTCCCGGATCGGGTTCGGTAATTTCTTCGAAGGCTCCTTCTTCGGTCATCCGGTACTGGATAATTGACACATTGTATTGTGCCGTATCCTGCCCGGTATTGGCCAGGTTCAATTCCACAACCCGCTGTGAACCAGAAAAGACCACCCGGCGTGGTGTAACCAGTAAATCCCCCTGGGCTAGCAGAGAAGGAGTGAAAAATATTGAAAAGAGCAGCAGCCCGCCCAGCGAGGCAATGAATTTAGATTTACACATGGCCTAAAGTGTTGAAATGAATATCTTTTGTCAAGATACAAATATAAATAAAAATGCATTACATGCACTTCAGGATATGAAAAATCAATTATAGGAGACAGTTATGGCATAGGTCCCCGAATAAAGACCTACGGGGTTATCGTTCATACTTCCCACTTTGAGCGTGGCGCCCACGTTCAGTGTTAGCTTGCCGTCCTTCAGCACGCCGGTCCCGGAATCCAGGCTGGGGTTCGCTTCCCATTCGGTTACTTCCATGGTTTTTCCATTGGTCAGATTGGTCAGATAAGCCGTTCCGGAAGGAAGGGCAATGGTAATGGTAGCTTCGAAATGTCCGGTAATATGGAAAATGGCCTGGTTGTAACTGCCCCCGCTCAGGGTTACGTTGCCCGAGGTTGTCCGAATCCCGTCCGGGGTAAGCCTTATCTCTCCGCCGTTCGTTTCGGGGAAAAAACGGCCAAAGTTCATAATGGCCACCTCGGTAGCCGTGATAGCTTCAATTACTTCCGCCGAGGCGTGCGCCGTGACACTGGCCTGGTTGACGCTCTGGGCACGCACCTGCAGCGCAGAAAATCCGGTTATCACCGAAACCAGGGCGAGTGATATAAGAATTTTCTTTTTCATGAGGAGTAATTGTCTGTACAAAGGTATATTATTTTTTATTTCACCAAAAATACGGCCAAAGTTCCGAACATCTGCAAATTTTCTATATACGGTGGTTTTCTGTCAACAAAATCCCGGATTTGTTTGATCGAACTTATATTTTTGCCCCAAATTCCATTTTTGGGGAATTCAAAGATAGGGGCCAATAATGATTATTGCAAGATTTTTGTTGGAGGGTGTCTTTAGGCAGAAAATTGTAGGTGTTAATTACAAAAATCGTACAAAGTTGTGTGTGTGACGGACAAAGTCTGCTCGAAGTTGGTAACTTTATACGGGTTTTATCGGATACTTACAATCCTTTACAGTATTATGATTAATTTTTATTTTGCCATATGACACACAAAGAATTAACCGATACCTTATCCAAAGGCGAACGCATCCTTCTTGAGTGTAAGAAGGCACGGAATGAAGTGCCAAAATCACTATGGGAGACTTATTCTTCATTTGCCAACACCCTTGGCGGCGATATTCTGCTGGGCATTGAGGAGGACTTGATGGCTACTGACCCTAAGCTACGTTTCACGATTCTGGGTGTTGAGGATTCTGCTAAAATCCAAAATGATTTTTGGAATACAGTGAACAGCGATAAGGTTAGTGCTAACATTCTTCACAATGAGGATGTGTCAGTGGTAGATATTGATGGGAAGAAGGTTATGTGCATCCACATTCCACAAGCCGACTTTACTCTTCGTCCGGTCTATATCAACGGCAATCCACTCAAGGGTTCTTTCCGCAGGAACCACGAAGGAGATTACCATTGTACTGAAGCTGAGGTGAAGGCGATGTTACGCGATGCCAATGTGAATGGAAACGATAGCGCCATGATTGAGTTTTACGGGATGGCTGATGTTGATCCCGATTCGCTTCGTCAATACCGCACTGAATTCAGAGTGCTTAATGACGGGCATCCTTGGAACAGTGATGATGACAAAAAGTTTTTGACCGAGCTTGGTGGATATGCTATGGACAGAAAGACAGGGAAAGAGGGATTTACTCTTGCTGGACTACTAATGTTCGGCAAAGGTCTGGCCATACGAGAACGCTTTGACAACTTCCGGATGGATTATGTGGATATGAGCCATTTGGTGGGTGATGAAAGATACCACGACAGATTGACTTACGATGGACGGTGGGAAAATAACCTTTATCAGTTTTTCCATAGGGTGCTTCCTAAAATCACAATGGATTTGCCTCGGCCATTCAGACTGGAGGGCGCAAGGCGTATAGACGATACCCCACAACACGAAGCAGTACGCGAAGCATTCACCAATAGCATTATCCACTCTGATGTGCTTCTGCCTGGTGGCGTACTTCGCGTAGATAAGTACGATGACAGGCTTTGCTTCAGGAATCCCGGAATATTGAAGCTCCCTATTGAGCAGATATATGAAGGTGGCACTTCCAAAGCCCGTAACCCGAAGATTCAGAATATGCTCCGGATGATAGGATATGGTGAAAACCTCGGCTCTGGATTCCCGAAGATTATTTCTGCTTGGAAACAAGCGGGATGGAAAGAGCCTCTGCTTGAAAACAGGATTGATCTGGACGAAGTCCGGCTGACGCTTTATGCACCTTTTATTCATTCTGATGAGGGTGGTCAGAAAGGTGGTCAGAAAGGTGGTCAGAAAGGGAGTCAGGCTACAAGCGATATTGTACTTTCGCTTATTTCAAGCAACCCTATTATCACCAGGAAGCAGTTAATTGAACAAACCGGAAGAGCATCAAGTGCGATTCAGAAAGCAATAAAAAGATTAAAAGAAGATAACCGTATTAAAAGAATAGGCGGTGATCGTGGCGGTCATTGGGAAATAATCGAAGATGAAAAAGCTTAAAAAATTTTCCCCATTCTTTTAGTTGTTTCGTGGAGTACGCAAGTACTTGTTAATGTAATATTTACAAATTCATTTGGGAAAGTGGCGCACATAAATCCCATCTGTTCCCTTCGTAACATCTAAATGTTGTATAAAAGGAATATTATTTGTATCTTTGTTGTGCCACACACAACACGATACGATTATGCCTATTCAGAAGTACGAGGTGAATCTGTCTGCAACAGAGCGCACACAACTGACCAAGATTGTGAAGTCCGGCACATTGCCGGCCAGAACCATTCTGAGAGCCAACATTCTTCTCGCAGTGGACAGGAACGGGAAACATCCCATGACTGTTCAGGAGGCGGCTATTGCCTACAATACTTCCGCAACTACAGTTCAGAATGTCAGAACATCCTATGGGGAGAAAGGTCTCGAAACGACTCTTTACCGCAAGAAGCGGGAAACGCCACCAGTCGAAGCCAAGGTCACAGGAGAAATCGAGGCACACATCATAGCACTCGCATGCGGAGATCCTCCCAAGGGATATGCCAAGTGGACGCTTCGTCTTCTCGCCGACAGGTCGATCCAACTGAGGTATATAGATTCGATATCTCATACGCAGGTTGGTCGCATTCTAAAAAAAACGAATATAAGCCTCACCTGAGAAAGTGCAGGTGCATCCCGGCCAACCATAGTGCGGCTTTCGTTGCCGCCATGGAGGATGTCCTTGAAGTGTACAGCCGCCCTTACGATGCCTGCCCTCCAGTTGTGTGCATGGACGAGAAGCCCGTTCAGCTTCTGGCTGAAGTAAGAGACGGCTTTACATCCAACAGCACAGGCGTTAGATATGAGGACAACGAGTATGTAAGGAACGGCACCTGCAGCATCTTTCTGTTTACCGAGCCTCTTGCCGGATGGCGTCAGGCTGAAGCCAGACAGCAGAGAACCAGGACAGACTGGGCAGAACGAATCAAGTGGCTGCTCGACGAGAGGTATCCGAACATCGAGCGTGTTATTCTTGTGTGTGACAATCTTAATACTCATCATATCGCGTCCCTTTACGAGGCGTTTGAACCGGAAGAAGCACTTCGTCTGGCCAAGCGCCTTGAAATACACCATACGCCCAAACATGGCAGATGGCAGCTGGTTGGACATCGCAGAGATTGAACTCTCCGCTCTTGGAAACCAATGTTTGGCAAAAAGGCGCATAGACAGTATTGATAAACCTAACGAGGAAATATCATCTTGGGACACGGAATGTAACGCCGGTCAAAAGAGTGTCAATTGGCAGTTCAAAACCAATGATGCTCGTATCAAGCTGAAACACCTCTATCCTATATTGAACTTTTAAGTGTTACAAAGTACTAGAAACAAAGCATTTGACAAGGCGTATTATTTAGACTTGGTAGTTATAGCTATTAAAGAGCATGGTTGCCTTGAAAGAAGTGATGTGGATGAATTACTTTGGAGTAAACTTCCTGAATGGATGGGCGAGAAACAGAAGAAAATCAAGATTAATAACCTTTTATCTGAACTTAGACGAAAAGGGAAAATCAGAAATTCAGGCAGTGATTCCAGATCAAAATGGATATTAACATGACTCTGATAATTAATAAGAGATTAATTAGAAAAAATTAGAGATTAATTAGAAAAATAAGGTGATAGTCGTTGATTAACAAATATATAAAGGACTAATAAATGGCTCAAATCACCGAAAATACTATTGAGATATTCGCAATCG
>Ga0265297_10002986_pt1 | contig 32130 bp, 24 predicted proteins | sample Munlanlwell13791_FD_192502 | JGI IMG/M metagenome (GOLD analysis project Ga0265297, IMG submission 192502) | Leachate microbial communities from a municipal landfill in Southern Ontario, Canada - Leachate well 137-91 | ecosystem: Engineered > Solid waste > Landfill > Unclassified | place...
AGTTCTCCCTGCGGCGGCACGCGCCGGTACCAAGGAAGTTAGGAAGAGCTGTTTGTGCTTGGCAAGGGTCAGGTCACCAGGTCGTCGCCGAAACCGTCCACGTCGAAGTCGAAATCCAGGTCCAGGCCGTCGATCTTGAAGTCGGCGTCGTTGCCGTCGGCGTCGTGCTTCTGCACATAATCGGAGCCGTCAACCTTGTGCCCAAGGAGCAGCCGGTTCTTCACCGTCGGCGGCTTCTGTGTGTCCCGCGGCAGATAGTGGCCGCGCATGTTCATGCAGTCGCCGACGTACTTCGGGTAGGCGTCGATGCTGCGCATGACACCGTCGTTGAACCAGAAGTCCTGCATGATTTCCGTGTTCTCGATGCCCTTGAGACTCTTCAACCTGGTGGCGTTGGTGATGCTGAGGTTGTCGCCAATGTACTTGGGCATGCCGCGCAACGCCATGAGTTTCGGCAGGTTGCGCATGAACAGGTTGCCTTCGACACGATCGGGAAGTCCAAGTGTCGTCAGCAGATCCGTGCAGCTGACGTCGACATCCTTGCCGACAGAACCAGGCTTTCCGTCCAGCGCCGTGATCTTGGAGTGACTGAGCACGAGGCTCTGTCCGATCTCGCAGCCTTCGATGCCTTTGGTGGTCTCGATGGTACTGAAGCTGACGTCGTAGTTACCACCGACCTTCCGCGGGCCACCGACAAGCGCAGTGATCGCCTTCAGGCCCTGGGCGATGAAGTGTCCACCGATTTCCTGGGGGCAACCGGTCAGTGTTTTCACACGCAGGCCGGAGATACGGCAGTCGCCGCCGACGTACTCCGGGAAGCCGACTAGGGATCCGAGCGGGAAGTCGCTGAAGGACTTGGTGCGGCTCCAGTCGTTCTTCGCCGTGGTCTTGGCCTCATCAGCGAACGGAGAATACCACGTCGGATCGTACGTGCTTGTGTCCGCGGAGCAGATGAAGTCACCGGTAACACGCCCGAACTTGACCGGGAGCTTCGAAGCAACAGTCTCTTCCACACGACCGCGAAGACCGTCGCTAACGAACTCCTTGATCGGAACCGTGACGTCACCATTGACGTTGATCAGACCGTCCTTGCGGACGCTGTACTTGTTCTTCGGGATGCCCCAGCGTGCCATGACCTGGTGTGGGTCTTCGTCCTGGCCGAAAGCCGGCGCGCGCAGTGTGGGGTTGTTGGTGCTGTCCAGGTCCTTGAGGTAGAAACCGAAAGGAGGCGCCTTGTACATGCCGCCCTTGTTTCCGGTGTTGACCACGTCCAGGAAGTGATAGACGAGGTCCATGAAGCCGGCAGGGGGCGATCCGTAGTTCGCTGTCGAAGGCATCAACACGATGTCGCGCTTGTCCTTGACGTTGACGAACGGCACCAAACTCAGGCGGGACCGAGGACGATCGACCGTCACATCCTTGGAGTCGGTGCAGTATACAACCAAGCCACCGTAACGCACAGCGTTCGGCACGTACACACTGAAGCCGCCAGGAGTCTGGGTCTTGTGCTTTCCGGTCTCGGGATCGTACGGACCGTACTCGAGAGCCATGCACGAGTTCCACTTGCGGTTCGTGGACATGGTCGCGATGTCGACGGGGTCGCGGCTGATCACAACCATCAAACCCGTGCCCTTCGTGTCCGCGGAGAAGTCACGAGCCGGATCCGCAGCAATGCGATCGATGAGCTTGTCGAGAGTCGTGTACGCGAGGTCCTTGCGCACATCTTCGATACGGCGCCGGCGAGGACCGGAAGATCCTTCCTTGTCCTTGCTGGGCTTGTTGTCGACAACTGTGCCACCGACACCGATCACGACAACGCCGCGCTTCAGCGCGCGCATGCCCTGTGGGTTCTCGGGAGTTGGGTTCGGCACACGGACGTTGACGTTGCGTGTCTGTGGACCTTGCGGAGTGTCGACGACCTCCGTCATCGGACGTACAACGTACTTCGCCTGGTAACGCGGGAACTTGTCGGTACCGGTGTCGACGTCGATTGTGACCAGAAGCGTGGCTTTGTCGCTGTTCCCGTCCACAGTCACGGAGACTTCCGGGAATGCCTTCTTGACCAAGGAGCCCAGGCGTTGCATGTTCTCGAGACTGGACGGCGAGATCACAACTGACTTCGCCGTCAACTTGCGGGTGTCTGCGTTGCGGTCCAGGTAAGCGAACGAGAACGCCATGGTCTTGACACCGTTCGAAACCAGCAGCATGGATCCTGGTGCAGGAACACCAGAGAGCTCCACACGAAGCTCGATCTGCATGTCGGTGTAGCGCTTGTTCACCTTTCCACGACCTTCGCCTTCGGCTCCTGGTGTGGTGAACGTGGCCTGGGAGATGAGCTTCAGAACCTCATCGATCTTGGCCCTGCGTACTGCGGATTCGTGATCGCGACGTGCGAGGTCACGAAGAACACCAATCAGCGCGACTTCACGACCGTTCTTGGTGTCGACCACGACGTTGTCGTAGTAACCACCGGGCTTGAGCTGGTACTTCCCGGAGTCGTGCAAGATGTTTCGCACGTGCGCTTCCAGCGGGGAGTAGCGTGCGAGCTTCGCACCCTTCTGGATCGGCGCGTACAGACGAAGAACAGGACCGTCATTCTCCTCATTGAAAGCGGAGAACTCCGGACGCTTCGCCAGGCGCTGGAACAGCTTCGCATACCGGTCCATGCCGTGGGCATTCGCCCACATGTTCCAGTACGTCAACTGCGCATGCTCCGGGAGCTGGCGGCCGTAACGGCTGGGATCGAACTTGATCTCGTTGCTGGGATCGAGAGCAGCGCCAAGCACAACGTGCGGGACGCAGGCGCGCAGAAGATCGATCGCTGGGCTCTTGTGCATGGACGTCATCTCCTTAGTCGGCCAGACCTGGCTGCCACTCGTTGTCGCCGACGGAACCGTGCTTGCGGATGTCGGCCTGGATCTTGTGATAGACGCTCAGCACCTTCTGATAGAGCGAGTTCTCGCTCTTGGTGCTGAACAACAACGCGTTCCAGGGACCAGCACGCAGCGAGAGCAGCGTCAGCTTGTTCTCCTGCTCGCCGTGGTAGAGATGGTCCAGGTGCGTGTGCATGCGCGTCAGGAAGTCATTGAAGGAGTCGCTGACCGCGTTCTGGTTGTCCTTGTCCAGGTACAGGATCTCGAAGTCGTTCTTCAGGCCTGTTACCTGGAGGACGTTGCGCACGCGATCGGTCTTGCCGTTCATCTTGCGCACATACGTCGAATCCGCGAGCTCGACCAAGCACATCGACAGCGTCGGTGGTGCTGTGTGCTCGAGATCATCCCAGAACATGTCCTCGGGAGTGAGGACGGCGTGCACCTTGTGACTTCCACGGGCCTCGAGGAGGCTGGCGATTGCTTGTAGGCGGCTCACGGCTCGACCTCCTCGTCGCGCTTGTCCTTCTTCACCGCGACCATGTCTGAGAACAGCCACGCGACCTCGTGCTCTGGGTGCTCGATGACTCCGACTTCCTTGTCCGTGTGCAGGATCGTCCGCTTCTTCCGCCAGTCCGATTCCGCGGCGTCGAAGGCCTTGACCAGGACCGAAGCAGCTTCCTCTGGACGGAACTGCGGAGTCGACTTTCCCGGGTTCATCATTACCACGAAACCATGGATCTTGTGCAGACCGCCGGCTTTGGCGGCCGCCTTAGCAACCAGATCCGGCGTGAGCGGGATCTTCTTGCGTGCCGGCGGTCGACGAACAGGTTTCGCCGTCTTTTCCGGCTTCTCGGGCTTTTCCGCTGCCGCCAGCACGATACCGGACGCAGCCAAGAGATCACGGATAGGCATGGTGCATGCTCCTTCAGTAGGAGTTACATGCGCGTGCGCTTGTCCAGATCCTTCATCAGCAGGAACACAGCTTGACCGATGTGCTCTTCCAGCCAGGTCTTGTTCACGGAGTCGAGGAGCGCGGGAGTGATCAGCTGATGCTTGGGTCCGAGATCTCTGTAGTCCTCTGTGTGCGGCAACGAGCGCGCTACGCATTCGACCTTGTACTTGTCACCGACATGCTCCAAGGTCACCAGGACCAAGCACAGCGCACCTGGTGTGTCAGGTCCTGGCTTAACCGGTTGGTTCGTGTCCTCGTTCGCAGTGAACTTCGGCCAGTCGGGCTCGACAAGCAAAGCCAGCTGCACCTGGCCGTTCTTGATTGTTCCGTAGCGCAACGTATCGTTGAGCTGGTACGCCGGCCGAACCTTGTGATACTCGGTGTGCTTGTACGGAGCCGGAATCTTGAAGTCATCGAATACGTGAGCTGCAGCGTGGTTGTCGATGACACCGTCCAGATCCTGAAGCTTCTTCAGAAGTGCGGCAATCACAGACTTGGCAACAACGGCAGCCGACGAGTCCGACTTGAAAGTAACATCGGTTTCGAAGTTGTGAAGTTGCTTGCACTCGACGGTGAGGAAGAGTGGTTTGAGGCCATCAGCTACTTTCTCTACCTTCACGCTTCCTACAAGGACTTGGCGCGCGACAGCGAGAACTGTCTTTGCGGCATGGTCTGCGTACACACTGAATATGGCGTAAGGATAGCCGACATCGTGAGCGGCGTCTGTAAGCTTGACATGGAAGTGCTTTGTGCGCAGAGGAGTCTGGATGCGGCCAAGCAGCTCAATTGCTTGCGACTCAACACCACGCAGAGATGGCTCGGCTGCCGCCGAGACCATGGCGTTCTTGAACGCGCTGGTTCCGCGGCGACCGATCTCGAGCTTGTGCGTAACCGTCCTGGCGCCGACGACAACATCAACATCGGCTTCGGCGCCGGAAAGGCGTATCGTGAGCTTCGCAGGCTCTGTGTCAGCAAAGCCACAGGCCAGGATCGCATCCTTATCCGGAGATGGAACCCAGGCATCTCCGATGACGATGCCGAAGACAGTCTCACCGACGAGCGCAGCCGCGAACTTGTCCAGGTTCTTGGTCTGAGCAGCGAGCACAATCTCTGCAGAGGCATGTGCTGTCTGCTGCAGCGTAGGCAACCAGCGCTCGAACACCTTCTTCAACGCCACGAAGATCTTCAGTGTGTCCGACTGTGGAGCCGAGCGAACAAGGGAAACGGAAGTGTCCACTGCCTGATAAGGGCCAAGCACGACCACAGCATCTGCTGTCCTTGGTACTTGAATGTCGACACCGAAACCGTTCTGGCCTTTGCTGTAGAAGCGAGCGTACGGAAACACGAAACCGTCGGCATAACCGATGACCGGCTTCTTGTTGCACAAGAGCTCCAACGGAACCATGCCGCGGTCGTGGTCGTGATCCTCGTGCCACTGCGCGGATCCGGTGACAACAGCGAATGGTCCGTGGGCGGCAATGACAGCACCAGGCTTCAGCTCACGCATGTGCTCGCACATACCAGCGAACCACTCCGCACCGGAGATGGTGGGCTCGGCTGCGGCGCCGACGTTCACTGTTGCTCCAGCAGCTTGTCCAGGACACCAGCCCGGGCAATCGCCGACATCACCATCGCCAGCAGAAGCTTGGCGGTATTCGGAACATGCGTGTGCTGGGTCTTGTACACGGTCTTGCCTTTGGCGTCTTCAACGTCAACTACGGCGTGGTTGTCGAGCAGGGAGATGCGAACACAGCCGACGTTGTCGTCTAGGCTGGGCTGAGCGTCTCGGGAAAGTTCCAATGTAACCCAGTTCTGTCCCTGATCCAACTCCAAAAGATGAAGTTCTTTCTGGTTTCGCTCCAGAATCTTGGTGTTGTGTTGACGAACACGCTCGTTGACGTGTTCCCAGAGATCAGCGATCGAGACCTTCGAATGCGGCTCCGCGGCACCGTGGACGTGCTTGCGTGGAAGCGAAGAAGTTCCGATCAGGTCCTCCATTGTGCACAAGTCCTTGGCCAGTGCGGCAAGAACGCGCTGTAGGATCAAGCGTGCTGCACCATCGACGTGGTCAGGTACCGGGAACTTGGTGTCGTAGTTGCGCTTTAACCCAGCCTGCGCACCGAGACTGGCACGGCCTACGGAGTAGCTGAAGTTGAACTCGACGTCGTCCTTGGTTTCGCTTCCGGTGAGGATCATGGAGATATCGCCGACGTGTGCGGAAGCGGAGCTGTCGCCGTCGATAACGAACTCGATCCCAGCCCATTCCCGGGCATTGTTCTTGAGCTTGGAACCGACGAGCTTGTACTCATTGGCGCAACCGTCAATGCGGACGCCGTGCGCAACAAGTGTCCAGAGCGCGCTTGCGAGTTCGTGGGCACGTACGTAGGCCATCATTTCCTCCGGATCTCGATGTCGAAAGTCGGTTTGTCGTTGTTGTCGAGCACGATCCCGACAGCGGGTGTGCCAAGAACGGAAAGGCGAGCTTTCGCGCGGCGCACGGCCTCTTCCTGAGGTATGTGCTGATCTTGCATGAGATCCTGGAGCTCCCACAGCGTCTTGTCCAAACGCTCGAGATTGCGTAGAAGAGCAGGCGTAAGTCTGACGTTGCGCGCGAATGTCGAAGTAAACGTGTCTCCATCAGTCTGTAGACCGATTGTGCTGATGTCGACACCAGGATCATTGCTTGTGCTGATCTCGAAGAAGTGACCGGCGTAGTTACGCCAGCTATGGTTTCCTCCGTTGTACACGAAGTGACGATGCTGTCTGAGCAGGTGCTGGACATCTGTTTCGGGCTCCGCCGCAGCCAAGCACTGACGAAGCAAGTTCAACGCCGGAGTCATTTCACCACCGCCTTGAGCTGGCAGCGTGCAACAGCCACGGTTTGGATCTTCCGGGTGGCCTCGACGATCTGGCGATAGAAAGCGTGCGCCTCGGCGGTGCGATTGTACACGATCAGTGTCGTGTCAGTCAGTGCTTGGGTCTCGGCTTTCTGGATGAGCTGGCGGTAGCAGTTGCCGACGGTTCTGTACGCCGATCCAGGCGTGAATGTCACCAACACCGCCGGAGCGTGCGTGCGCGGCCGCATCTCCGTCGCGTCCAGAAACTTGAACGGCTCTTTCTTGGTGACACAACCAGGCCTGGCACTGAGGACACGTAGACCGTGCAGGCGAGTCAACGGACGCTCACAGTAACGAACGGACGTGTGCTCGCTGTCCGACACAAGGTCCTGGAGACCTAAGTCCTTGGTGACCGCGTGTGCAAGCACGTCACCGGAGATCGCGGCTTCGATGTCGAGATCGCGCGGATACTGGATGATCCATCCGGTGTAGCTGGTCTCGAACGCGGAGCCAGGAGCAAGCAAATGCCTTGGATCTGGCTCCGCGGCGGCCAAACACGCACGCAGTGTATCAGCGGCGGTCGGCATGGACTCGCTCCTGGATCTGGAAGGCTTGCTTGGCGATGAAGATCCCGTACTTCTCCGCTTCAGCCACAAGCGCGCGGGCGATACCGGCAAGCTCAGACCTCATCTCCGGGATCTTTGCTTCGATTGCTGGAACATGCTTCGGAAGAACACGGGCGCCGCCTTTGATGGCGTCCATGCACAGAAGCGTGCTTCGTGGTGACCACGCGTGACCGCCTGTGCCTTCGTATGCCGTGCGCACGTAGGCCTTGTGCCCGTTGGGCACGTACGGGAGCAGTTCCTGGATGAACTTGACGTAGACGTCACCGATGTCCATAGCGACACCACCGATGAATGTAACAGCATCGGCGCCGTACTCGCGATCGTTGAAGATGTACTTGGTGCCCTTGCCGGTGGCGTAGACACACTTCATGTCCACAACGTTCCCAACAACCGGAGCGCGCAGGTACTTGGCGATTGCCGGCGCTAGATACGAAGATCCGGTGTTGCTACTGAGGTACAAGAACTTCGAAGAATAGGAGGCGCTCTGGAACTGGTCTACATTGTCGGTCCTGCTGCCTGTAGACTCGAACATGGTCTCCATGAACTGACGCACACCTGTGAATGCAGCAGGAACACGAAGAATCAGACAGTTACTTTGAGAGACCAGAACCTGCTTGTTCGTGGACGGCTCCGCGGCTGCGCGTACGCGGAGGAATGCTTCCTTGCCTTCCAAGCTCTTCCGAAGCGAGCGGACGAAAGCGACAGCAAGCTGGCGTAGAAGGTCCTGTGCTGTGGTCGCCAGCACGTCTTCTGTGCCCCCGATGTCTGTGTGCAAGATAGCACCGTGCTGGCCTACAGGCTCGTAGGCGTAGCCAACACATGAACGCCCACGCACAGAAGCCTTGAGCACGATAACAGGACCGTCAGTACCTACACGCGCGTGTAGGACAACAGGAGTTCCTCCGACGCTCACGGTCTTGTCGACGCCGTACAGGGACTTGTAGACCTTCTTCCAAGCGTCAGCTACGGCTGCTACTTGTATTGGCTCTGCAGCAGCTACCGTGATAACTGGAGATCCTTTCCGGTGCAAGAACTTTCCGTCCAGGAAGCCTTTGTGTGCGGTAGCCGCGTCCTTCAAGATCTCGCGCGCGAGCTCGGCTGGGGTGGAGGCAGCTACGTGGAAGTCACGCACACAACCGGCGGACATGCTGCCGCGATCCACACCTATAGCAAAGCGACGGAGCTTGGTTCCATGCACGGAGTAGAACGCCACCATCTCCTCGTCAGCGGCGTCGACAATGATGTTATCAGCTACAGGTGTCGGACCAAACTTCTTGTTTGCACGCATTGTCAACACGGCTGTACCGGCGCCGATGTTGATCTCCTTGTCTGGAAGTAAGTTCCCCCTCAGTGCAACAAGAACATCACGAAGATTGGAGTAGGCGGCAGGCTCTGCAGCCGCCAGGCATTGCCGGAGCATGTCAGCTGCGGACATCTTCAACGTCCTCCAGGATCAAGGAGAGCTGCTCCAGCGGAACCGTGCCGTGGATGCGTGCACGCACAGACGCCGCAGCTCCTTCGAGAACGCCGGAACCGGTGACGTCGACCCACAACTGGTTGTCCCGGCACACGATCTCGGCACGTGCTTGGGCTTGGGAGAGCGTCTGTGTCTGTGCCAGGATCGCCTCGACCTTGGCGTCGGCACCGAAGCCGTTCTGGTGTGCGTAGGTGTTGAGGACGTCCGCAAGCGCTTCCGCAGCTTCTGGATCCGCTTCCGCAGCGACAGCCAGCAATTCCACAGAGGCCTGCGCGACCTGGTCCAGCATCGGAATCCCGTCGACGCGCACAGCCAACTGTTTCAAGCAGTTACCGACCTCTTTGGCGGCCGTGCGCAGGTACTGCTTGTAGAAGTCCGGAGCTCCGCGCATCGGTCCGGATAGGATCTGGTTGATGTAGTGCAGCAACCCCGAAACCGCGTTGATGGACGCGGCCAGCGCCTGGCCTGGATCAGTCGGTGCGAGAAGGACCGGTGCCTTGGGAACACCAGCTTGCCTGAGTTCCGTGCGGCGATTGCTGCGGAGCGCTGACTTTTGAAGGGCTCTGTTCATGCTGCGAGCCTCATGATCTTGTTGAAGTTGGCGGCGATGGTACTGGACCAGTCCGTGGCGTCGAAATAGCTGGCGTCGATCAGCTCCGTGATCAGGTGCCGGTGGTGGTTCTGCGCGAAACGAAGCACAGCCCAGTGCAGACGATCCAGGAAGTCCTTGGCATTGTGTATGTCACAGACATCCTGGTACTCCTCGATGTTGATCGTTGGAGTCGTCCAGGTGTTACGCACACGAGTGCTCAGCGGGAGGCTGGGGATGTAGATGTGCTTGACCAAGCAGTCGATGGTCTCGACGTCCATGTTCACATGCAGGTACACCGGCTCGACGTAGGTGTGACGGTTGTCGGGATCAATCTCGAGCTTGTACTCGATCTCGAGCATGCCTCCGCGCTCGGAGAGCTCGGCGATGTTGGACTTCCACAAGCCGAGCTGGACGCCGGTGTTGACGTCCTGCACGTTGAAGTCCTCGAGAGCCTTCCGCATCTCCGCGAAGATCTTCTTGCGCATGCTTCAGCCTCCGGACAGCGTCGGCCGAGAGAACGGCTGGACCTCGCGCGGAGCTCCGAACGGGAACTTGGCGTTGTAACGCCCGCGGTCTTCGACCGGTGTCTTGAGATTCTGCTCCCGGGCCTTGAGCGCCTGCTTCATCGTCCCGAGCTTGCGCTCGAACGGAAGCACGGTACGGCCGGCGCCGCCGCGTGCGGCCAAGGAGGAGTCGATCTTGTCCTTGAGCCAGTGCAGGACCACGGCGAGAGTGAACCCGCCGAAGAATCCCTGGAGAGCGATCTTCAACGCCTCCATGACCTTGCCGACCTCGTCGGTGACGTCGACGCCGGCGGTGAGGATGAGGCCTTCCGTGGCCATCCAGCCGTCGACGAAGGCCATGACCTCTGTACGTAGCTGGTCTTCGGTCTGTGTGGCCTTGGCCACCCAGGTCTCGGGCTTGAACATGGCGCTTGGGTACGTGTCCGGTTCCGTGAGCATGCTCTTGACGACCTGGACAGTACGGCCGACAGCACCGGGATTCTCGCGGTCGAGAACGACCTCGCCTTCGACAGCGCCGGGCTCGAGGCCTTCGCCGTATGTCTTGGTCACGCGAACGTAACGCGGAACGAAGCTGCCGTCAGGTTTGCGGACCTGGTAGACGGTATCGTTCACGATCTCTGTGGGCTCGTCGGTGGTGGCGTGGATCATGCGCGTCTCCTTGTGCTAGGAGTTGCGGGTACGTGCGCTAGCCGTGTTCACGGGCGTACTTGTCGAATGCGACGGCAGCCAAGTCCAAACAGGCGCGCAGAACCATTCGCAGGAACGCGGTTACCTCGAGGGGTATGTGCGCCAACTCGACTCGACGGCGGATGTGTGCGTCGGCCGCGGATATGTTCGATACCCGGACATGGCCTGTGAAGTACCTGAGTACCAGAAAGCACATCTTCTTTCTATCACGCGTGAAGATGACATGGAAGGCGTCGTCGGCGTGATCTGGTGTCAACGTTATCGTGTAGCCTACAAGCTGAAACGACTTGTTGAAAGTCAGATTCTTTACCAGATCCTTCATCTCCGCCCGGTTGATCTGCGTCCGTTTATCTGGTAAGGGCTCCGCGGCCGCCTCCGCGGTCTCGCTGGACCAGCCGGTCTTGAGCTTGTGCAGGAGCAACTGCGCGCCCGCGCGAACGACAGCCCCGGCCAGGGACTCCATGTCGCCTTGGATGCGCACTTGAACACGATCGTGGTTGCTGCTGATGACGAACACGTGTCCGTGCGCGCTGACGTTGACGTCGAGATCGCCGTGTATATGCTCAGCGGTTATGTGCCGGTAATGAAGCACAAGCACTGTGCTGGATCTGGCGAAGCAGGTGTCGTAGGAGATCTCATGCCCGGCGCCGTGCACAGCACCGTAGCGCAGCTTGACATGCTGCTCGTTCTCAGCGAGGTAGAAGTACATGTCCGTGCGGACGTTGTCGGGATTGATAGAAGGTTCCGCAGCCCCGTGCACGTGTGCTGGACTCTGATCTCCCAAAACAAACCTACCCTTTACACCTTCTGGTTTCTTGGTGTCTGGGGGAAGGTGGTTGCCGCCGCAGTAGAAGTCTCCACCAACGCGCTTGGGCGCATGTTCAAGTGAGGTGAGGTTGTTGTAGCCGCAGTAGAAGTCTCTACCTACGTGCGCAGGAGCGTGTTCAAGTGAGGTGAGGTGGTTGCCGCCGCAGTAGAAGCTCCCACCAACATGCTTAGGCGCATGTTCAAGTGAGGTGAGGAGGTGGTTGCCGTCGCAGTAGAAGCTCCCGGTTACTTTCCGGAAGCGTACGGGTATCCGAGATAATTTCTTGCTCGACCAATTCACGCTGCCGGAGTAGCCGATGCCGCCGATGCCGTCTTTGCCAAAGTAAGTGATCTTGGCTGGGTTCAAGTACAGGTTGTATTTGGCCTGGAGCTTATCACATAGGACTTGCCTGGGATCCTGGGCGGGCTCTGCGGCCGCTGTAGCGGCAATGGACTTGTGCGTATCCGTGATCGCGGTGACAATGCGCTTGAGCAGATCCTTGGGGTTTGCTGCGGACTTGATCTCCTGTACGTGCGCACGGCCGCGATTGATCACCTGGACCACGCCTTCGCTCAAGCGAACCAAGACCACTGTGCGTTTGCGGCCGCTGCCGCACTCACCGTCGAGCTCGGCCCACGCGTCGCCAAGCGCGGTGGACTTGTGCAGATGCGCGAGCGTTACCTCGCCAACGCGCACAGTCTTCCCAGGTGCACGCTCGATCGTACGAACAAGCACACTCCACTCCCGCAGTAGACCTTCGGCGGTGTCAGTGGGCTCCGTAGCTGCGCTTGCTTGAGACATCAGATGTCCCGCTGGTTGTGCTTGAGAACAAGAACGTCGAAGGCGGCGTTGATCGTGGTCTGGATGTCGCGCAACGACAGCGAGTGCATCGGCACATCCAACCAGACATCGGGAAGATCGCTGTTGTACGACCGCCGCGAGATCAGCTTGGCCCGGTTACTTCCATCTCGGTTCCACTCCAACACCGCGCTCAGCTCCGGGAACATGTGCCCGGCAGCGGAGAAGTTGGCACGGAAGCTCAGGCTGGTCTCCTGGAGCACTACCTCGAAGAACTCGATGTACGAAATCGGATAGCGGAAGTTCACACCAAGAAGCACCTCACCGAAGAGGTGGCGGACCAGGTGCTCGTAGACACCGTCGTAGTTCTTGTCCTCGGCGCCGAAGCGGACGAAATGGCCGTTGCCAGCGGAATTGACGAGATAGCTGATGTCGTAGGCCATAGCTGTTCCTGGATTTACGAACCCGCGGCCGTGGACCGACAGGTGCGGATGAACTGCGTGAGCGCGATCTTGAACACGGTCGCTTCCGTGCCTGTGATCGGCTTGGAGATCTTGGTGAATCCGTTCCTGTGCATGCGCAGCAGGCACCTGTCTTTGTCCACGGAGTAGGTCTCGGCGACGTAACGCCGACTCCGGCCTGGTTCCTGCACCGGTACGAATGCAGTGAACTCGACCGCCTCCATCATGGTCGTCGCGGAGGTGCCGTAGAAGCGGTCGTCGCTCAGGATCTTCTGGTAAGCCTTGGCGTTGACTTCGATCTTGTACCCGGCGACGTTGAGCAGGTGCGGCTGCTCCTCGACGTAGGCACGGAAGCGAAGAGGAGGCTGGGCGGGCTCCGCGGCTCCGTGCACGGGTGCTGGAGTCTGCTCGCCCGGCACAAACTTACCCTTTACGCCTTTTGGTTTCTTGGTGTCTGGGGGAAGGTGGTTGTGGTAGCAGTAGAAGTCTCCATCTACATGTCCAGGAGCACCTGCAAGCGTGGTGAGGTGGTTGTCGGAGCAGAAGAAGTCTCTACCTACACGTGCAGGAGCATGCTCTAGTGTGGTCAAGTGGTTGTCGGAGCAGATGAAGTCTCCACCTACATGCCCAGGAGCATGCTCTAGCGTGGTCAGGTGGTTGTGGGAGCATCTGAAGCCTCCACCTACACGGCCAGGAGCATGCTCAAGGTTGGTGAGGTGGTTGTAGGAGCAGCTGAAGTATCCATCTACATGTCCAGGAGCACCTGCTAGCGTGGTCAGGTGGTTGTGGGAGCAGATGAAGTCTCCACCTACTTCAGCAGGAGCACCTGCAAGCGTGGTCAGGTGGTTTGAGAAGCAGAAGAAGTATCCGGTTACGCTGCGGAAGCGTATGGGAATACGGGTCAAGTTCTTGAGTTCCCAGTCCACATTGCCCTTGTAATCGATGCCGTCTCGGCCCATGTACGTGATCTTTTCCCATTCCAACGCCAAGTTGTACTTGGCCTTGAGCTTTTGGCAAAAGAATTCCCTTGGATCTTGGGCGGGTGGTTCAGCGGCAGCCTGAGCGCGATGGTTCTTCCGAAACCAAGCCAGAACCTTCTCCTTGTACCCAGAGCCCAGGATCGCATTCAGCAGGTACTGCATGAGCGGCTTGCTTCCTGGAAGATCTAGATGCAGCGAGACCTTAGGCAGATGTCCGTCAACGTGGTTCATGGAGGACACAGAAATACCAGTCTTCGGCTCAAGCAAGCAGAGAATAGTTGTGACGTTGACGCAGTTGTTGGCGGAACCTGTGTAAACACCGAAGACAATACGAATATCACCACCGGTATGGTGCATGTGCACAGCTTCAAGCCACAGCGGCGGATCCTTGGATATCGTGTACCTGTACTTGCCTTTGACGATATCGGTCGCGAGATCGTCCTCATCCACAGGCTCCGGCTCCACAGCAGCTTCCACCGTCTTCGTATACTCCACGGCGTCAACGACGATGTCCTTGATCACGGTTTTGAAGAACGCAACCGGATCCGAGCCAACAGTGTGATAGCGCTTGACAATCTCGTGGCCGGAGGAGACCGCACGCTGGAGTGTGTACTTACCGTCAGCAAATAGTAGCAGGTCGTAGCGGATGCTGTAGCGGTTACATGTAACCATCGCCGAACGGGAGCCAGCAAGCACTCGGAAATCTTTGAGTTCGACACCGCGGATGTTCATCGGCTTAGCGGTCTCGAACAAGTGACTCAACCGGGTGCCGAACTCAAGCCTAGACAACGGCACCGAAGGCTCTACGGCCGCAAGAGCAGGCTGGTGGTTGTGATCGACAACGACTGTAGCCAGCACTGCACGTACACATGCCGCAACATCAGCCACAGGTACAACGCGAACCAGAGCAGACGAGTTCCCTGCGAGCCTGCGTATGCTGACAGCAGACGGGCCTTTTGCTGCTATCGTCCACATCCGGTTCCGGCGTTCGGCTACAGGCATCGCCGCTTCCGTGTTCGGAGCCGCGAAGATCTTGATCACAGCGTCTCCGTGCTCGTGTAGGACATGTGCTTGAAGCACAACACCGTCGATGAGTATGTCCTTGTCCTCGATCCTTGTGAATGCCGACACAAACTCACGGTAGATGTAACTGGAGCCGGCCTGGACGAACGTGCTGTTGACGTCACCGGCGATGATCTTGAACGCGTCCTTGAGCAGCTTCCCCAGGCCGCCGGGTTTGTAGTACAGAGACGGTTTCCTGATTATGCCGTCAGGGCCTACAACCTCAACACTGAACTCGGGGTTGTTCCAGGATAAGTACACGAGTCTGTAGTTGTAGGTGCTATTTCCTACACGAACAGCAATAGCGTAGCGGTAGATAGGACCAGCGTGTGCGTCCAGGTAAGGTTGTAGCGTCAACGAGCCAACGCGAACCGGTTTCGCATGAGCGAAGAAGTGATCGAGTTCTTTGATCAGTTGTGCGCTGTCAGCAGCCGGCTGTGGCTCAGATGCCGCTTGGACTTCGTGCTTGCTCTGGTACCAACGCACAAGCTTTTCCTTGTACCCGGACTTCATGATCACATTCAGCAAGTACGTCATGACCGACCGCTCGCTTTCAAGAGGCGGAACTTCTACGGTCACATTCAGGAGCTTCGGCACGCCTTGTCTGATGGATCCGGATGACACCACCAGGATGTTACGCGGTCCGAATCTGCACTCGATGTAGTCGACATCATCAGAACCACCGTCAGGTGTGGCCATGTAGACCATGAATCCGACTGGGAAGAACTTGCTGCCGTCACCGTCAGTCTCACAAGAAGCGAGCCACAGCTTCGGATTGTTTCCGCTTCCGAGGATGCTGTGCGTGTACTTGCCGAAGTCGATGTTCTGTAGCAATTGCTGATAATCACGACGGCTACGAAGTGTCGGAGGCTCTGCCGACGCCTGCACATGACCGGACAGGAAATCCGCTACCGCAGCTTTTACCACGACCTTGATGAAATCTGTTACGGTCCAACGCGCTGGGTCTTCATAGGTGGCGACCACGTGGTTTCTGTCGTCTCCGGAAGTTCGAACAAGTTTGTACCCGGCGCCAAGCAACATCACAAGTCTGTACATCACCGAACGCGGCCCTTTGTACACAAAGAAAACAGAGTCTTTCGAGACGACGTTCCCTGAAAGTTTGACCGTCACACCTTGAACCGGAAACTGCACACCTAAGCCAAATACCTGCAGAAGTCTGGAGTGGAACAGTCTCGGGCTTACACGCGACTGCGGCTCCGCGGCACCACGAACAACGAACTCCAGTTCGTACTTGGCCTCGTCGTGGAACAGCGGCAGAAGATCCCTGGCGATATCAGCACGCAGCTTCGTGAAGCCGGACGCAGTTGCGCTAGGCACAGGGTACTTGAACACGCGATGCTCGTTCTTTGCCGACTTCAGCGCAGTGACCTGGTTGCCTTCAACACCGACGGTGATGTATCCGATGTTCTCCAGGTACTTTCCGTGATGGATACGGACGTCGATGTCAAAGCCGCCTTCTTCAATGTCGGTGTCAACAGCGGATAGGTGGTAATCGATGCCCTTGCTGTGCAAGGCCGAGTGTTCGTGCTTGTCCAGGAATCGCGCGAAAGCCTGAAGCAACCGGTGCGGATCAATCGGTTCCGCGGCAGCGTGTGCTATTTTCGGATTCTGTTTACCAAGACGGAACTCTCCGTGCGTCGCATGGTACATGCCGGAACGTAAAGGTCGCTGCGTATCCAATGGAAGGTAGTTGTTGTCACAGTAGAAAGCACCGTACACAGCAGGAGCATGTTCGAGACTTGTCAACTGGTTATTTTCGCAGAAGAAATGCTCCCAGACAACGTCAGGAGCTCCAACCAAGGTCGAAAGTCTATTGTTCCTGCAGTTGAAGGATCCGTAACCGCTACCAGGAGAACCGACGATGAGCGGAGCACCACGCAGAGAAACAAGATCGTTTCCTGAGCAATCGAAATCACCACGAACACGATCGGGAACGTGATCGAGCGCGGTGAGCTTGTTGTTTTCGCAGTAGAAGGATCGAACATGCTGCGGAGCACCAGCAAGCGACGCAAGTTGATTGTTACCGCAGAAAAAGCCTCCGTCAGCACTAACGGGAGCGCCCTTGAGCGACGTCAGTTTGTTGCCTGAGCACTCAAAGCGTCCTGTGACATTGCGAAAACGAATAGGTAGGCGCACAAGGCCTTTCCCAGACCATTTCACGTCGCCGTCGTAGTCAATACCGTCAGCACCCATATACGTGATCAGGTGCGTTGCTAGGTACAAACCGTATTTCTGCTTGAGATGTGCGCATAGAGCACGGACGCGCTCTTCTTGTGGTGTTGCTACTGGTTCTACTGCTGCTTGTACGTGCTTGCTCACTTCTGCCGCCTGGGGAGGAAGAATGTCTTGCATACCGGACAGCGCACTGTGGTTGTTGCCAGGCTCTTGAACTTGCCACACTTCGGACACGGTGTGCCTTGCTGCACCGGGATCCTGTTACCGCAGCAGCTCATGGCGTGTGCTCCGAGATCCAGAGAGCCAACGCGTCCTGAGCACGCTCGAGCAGACCCAAGACCGTGGATGCGATACCGGCCAGCGCAGACACCAGGAAGCCCGCGGTCACGACATCCAAGACGGAGTAGCCGAGCCCGAAGCTGACACCGAGACCAGCCCAGAAGCCGAGGCAGAACCCGCAGCCGGCGAAGCCAAGAACAGCGGAACCGAGACGGCTCGCCAACCACAGCCACGGCCTCGCGCGGGTCAGTACCAGAACCGCGGCGGATACAACGACAACAACCTCAAGCACGACCGGCTCCGGCGATGTAGACGCGGAAGCCGAACTCGGAAACGGTGTGCTGCAGCGGTGTCATGGTAGGAGTTGACGCCTGTACCTTCCTGACTTTGCCGACGGTAGCGTTGAGGATCAGGCGAAGTACCTGTGACGGTGTAACCGGACGATGCAGCTGGATCACGGTGCCACGGCCGCTTTGATGCTGCACAAGCAGACGGGCTTTGTCGGGGTTTGCCCAGGTGCGTTCGATCTCAACCTTCCAGGTACGGCCGCCGTAGTGAATCTGCAGCGCCCGCATATCGTGTTTGCTACCTGGTACCGAACGCAGCCAGATCCTGTTGGAGTTGTAGACACCGGTACCGTTCCCGGTCCAGGGATCGCTGGTGTAGCCAAGTGGGAACTGCATAATCGCGTCTTCGAACGACTGTGCAGGCATGCCTTTTGGCGTATGCGGATCGTAGATCTCAGGTTCAGCGGCCACGTTCGACTCCGTGCTCAAGGTCCAGGATTGCTTTCGCCAAGTTCAAGGCGAGCTCTTTCGTGTTCGGTGCCGGGATGGTCTGTCCTGGGTATCCGCCGCTGCGCACGACAACCTTCCCGGGAATGCTGTACACCTGCAGCTTATGCTTGTCCGACTCCGCGATGATGTACGGCTCCTGGTAGTGTATGCGGATCCGGACGCCGGCGATCACGAGCTTGATGGTCTTGTTACCGAGCTGCTTGGCCAACTTGCGGAACGGGTTCGTGAGCGACTCCGTGTGCTTGAGCACGAACTCCGAAAGCTTGCGCGACAGCTCCGCGGTTGTGTTTCCTGTCAGCTCCTCTTCCTTGCCGCGGCTGAGCATGCGCACAGGACCAGCAGGGCGTGTGCTGAGAATGACATCCCCGATCTTTACTACTACAAAGTCCAACGTGCCGTGTGGTTGCTGTTGTGACGTCAGAGGAACCGGCTCACCTTCGATCTCGATGTAGCCGACCTGGCCAGCCAGGCGCTGCAGGTCCCGGACGAAGGATTCGGCCATGTTCACAGTCGGCTCCGTGGCAGCGTAGGCATCGTACACGTCCTGCAGGTGCTTGCGCAAATGCGTGGCCGCTACGGAGAGTATACCTCGAGCACCAACAGCCACGGAAACATGACCGAGTATGTTACCGTTGGATTCGGCTACCGTGTACTTGCCGTTCTCGACGCGGACATGGTACGGTGTGGTGCCTCGCACGTCGCCGGCAGGTCCATGGATACCGAGAACCAATGCCAGGACAGGATGGCTTGGTCGCGGGGAGGTGATCAAAGACACAGACACCACCGACACCGAGATGTCACGGATACGCAAGACTTCCTGGCCCTTGAGCTTCGCTAGAAGCTCCTGGAGCTGGGAAAGTTCGGGAGATTGCTCAGGCTCCACCGCACCTTGTACGGGAGCCGTTTGATCTCCAAAAACGAACTGGCCGTGAACACCTACCGGCTTCTTGGTGTCCGGGGGAAGGCGGTTGTGGTAGCAGAAGAAGCCTCTACCTACATGTCCAGGAGCATGCTCTAGCGTGGTCAGGCGGTTGTTGTCGCAGTAGAAGCCTCCACCTACATGTCCAGGAGCACCTGCTAGCGTGGTGAGGTGGTTGTTGTTGCAGTAGAAGCCTCCACCTACATGTCCAGGAGCATGCTCTAGCGTGGTAAGGTGGTTTTGGGAGCAGATGAAGTCTCTGCCTACGTGCGCAGGAGCATGCTCGAGCGTGGTCAGGTGGTTGCTGTCGCAGTAGAAGCCTCCACCTACGTGCACAGGAGCATGCTCTAGCGTGGTCAGGTGGTTGTTGTCGCAGTAGAAGTATCCGGTTACGCTGCGGAAGCGTACGGGTATCCGAGATAATTTCTTGTTCGACCAATTCACGCTGCCGTCGTAGTCGATGCCGCCGCTGCCGAGGTAAGTGATCTTGTTGTACTCCAAGAACACACCGTAGTGCGACAGCAGCTTCGCACAGAGAGCCTCCCTGGGGTCCTGGGCGGGTTCAGCTGCTGCCTCTGCTGAGTGGATTTCCTGCAGGAACTGTTTGATGACGGGGACACCTTTGTACGGAATCGCCAACAGCTTCTTCAGGAGCTGTTGCGGTGTATGCCCGATGTCGTACTCCTCCTCAGCGAAGCTGAACCGGAACAGAAACGACTTCGGTTTCGAGGCGTAGACGCTGATAACGCTGTCGAGGTTTTCAAAACGTAGAACAGAACCACCGGCAACCACCAACAAGACCGGGAACGGGCGACCAAGAACGTACCTGCGCTCGTACGCTAGTCGCAAACTCGTGCCTCCTATCTGCAGCGTCTTCCCTTGCAGGCTCCGCACAGCCGCATTGAACTCGCCGGGGTCGTAGAAGTTGGTGGTGTTCTCCGGTTCCGCGGCAGCCTGAGCAGTCGGGCGGAAATGCTTCGGTGCGACCTCGCGAAACCAAGCTGCGACGTCCACAAGATCCCGAAAACGACGCAGCTGCTTGAGACTGAGCTCGAGATAGGCGCCGCGTCCTGGGTGCGTGTACGTTCGCAACGTGCGCTCGGGATCGTTGGTAACGAAAGCGAACTCGAGCACGCGCTCGACAGCGCCGACGAACCTGGCGCAGATGTACGGGAACCCGCGGTAGCTTCCTTCACGGAATTCGACGTCACCGACAACCTCACCCTTCTCCGCCGCCTTCTTGAGCATCCGCCGAAGTTCCAAAGGGTGATCCCAGTCCCGGACGAGCTCCTTGTACTCGCGCACGAACACGGAAAGCATGTGCTGTAGAGACTTGATCTTGCCGATGACGTTCGGCCCGAGGCGGCCGCCGAGGTCACCTATGCGCAGCTCGTTGTCGTAGCTATCGACACAGACGATTTTGTGCAAATACCTCAGACCACCGTCATTCAGAGTGACCTGTAGAGTCGGCACATTGACGGTGTTGCCTGTTCCTCTGGTGCGCGCAATCTGTACACGTACATTACCGGTTGTGTACGTTGTCGATGGTCGTTCGTAGATGCGGTGCAACTGCTGAATCAACGTCAACGTCGGCTCGGCGGCCCCATGCACGGGTGCTGGTGTCTGCTGACCCAGCACAAACTCTCCTTTTACACCTACCGGCTTCTTGGTGCCCCGGGGAAGGTTGTTGTCGGAGCAATAGAAGCCTCCACCTACATGGTCAGGAGCACCTGCAAGTGTGGTGAGGCGGTTTTGGGAGCAGTAGAAGTCTCCACCTACATGTCCAGGAGCATGCTCAAGGTTGGTGAGGTGGTTGTGGGAGCAGACGAAGTCTACACCTACATGTCCAGGAGCATGCTCAAGGTTGGTGAGGTGGTTGTGGTAGCAGTAGAAGTCCCTACCTACATGTCCAGGAGCACCTGCAAGCGTGGTGAGGTGGTTGTGGGAGCAGGAGAAGTATCCGGTTACTTTGCGGAAGCGTACGGGTATCCGGGTAAGGTTCTTGTTCGACCAATTCACGATGCCGTCGTAGTCGATGCCGTCTTTGCCCATGTACGTGATCTTGGACGGGTCCAGATCCAAGTCGTACTTGGCCTTGAGCTTGTCGCAAAGGGCTTGCCTGTGGTCCTGGGCGGGTTCGGCGGCTGCGTGCACGTTCATGCGGAGAGGTGTCCCATGGACATGCGCCGCCTGCGGACGTTGCCGGACACGGTGATGTCGTCCTTGGCGGCGGTGCTGGCGACGAGCTCGTAGTCGAGACCGGTGCGGTCACTGCGCACGGTCACTTCGATCTTGTCCACGGAGGCAATGCGCTCGTCCGCTGTCGTGTTCCTGGCCGATGCCTGCAGCGCCTGCAGCCTCTCCACTGTCAAGGCGAGCTCCGTCGACAACCAGATGTCACCGGCGACCGCAGGTACGAAGCCTGGTTCTGCCCGGGTGCCGTAGTTGCGGTTGGGGTCGTACTTGCTGGTCTGGATCTGCGCCAGGTCCTGGCTGGCCTTGTCGGCGCCGTAGACGATGACGGATCTGCCGTGGCTGTTGAAGTCGATGTCACCGTCGGCGACGCCCAGCGTGAACGACATGTTACTTGGTCTCCTTCAGATAGGAGATGAGCGGTTTGCCGTAGGCTTGACGTGACAATAGAATCCGCAACGCCGACAAAAGCGAGGTTGCCTTGTTCAGCGCCGACTGCGGAATCGATGTTAGGTGCCTCTTGCTCTGCCCAGGCTTCCAGAACTCAACCGCGAGCATATCTCCGCTACGATTCCGATAGGACCGGAACCCGATCTCACGGCCGGCGCCTGGTGTGCGGTTTTTGCCGAAAACAAGCTGCCCAGACACACCGTGTTCATAGCGCCACGGCTTTCCGACGTACACGATATCGTCTTCGCTGCGCAGCTTCTTGGTGTTGCGAGATCCATAGAAAGGTGCTTCGTCTGCAAAGTACGCGCAGACTTTGCTCCATGTCCAGAACGTGCCTGGTGGCTCAACAAACAGCGAAGGCTCTGTGGCTGCTTCCACCAAGCCCAAGCGTTCGAGCTCTGGTGGGTGTTTGCGGACGATGTCTGTGCACGTGCGCACAAGGAACTTCAACAACTGCGTTGTCGTGGTCACGTTCTTGGGTATGACAAGACTGTGTACGTCGCCTGGTGTTGTTCTACGGTAGTTGGAGTCGAAGAAATGTTTGCGTGTTCCTGGTGGGTGGTACTCAGTAAGACCAAGGGAAAAAGCGTCACGAGGAGTGACGAGCCTTTTGGTATCGACGTTACGCACACCACCAAGGAAGTCGACAGAAATGAAATCGCCGCCGTTGTTGGCAATTTCAATCTCTTTCCACGGCGAAACCGGAGAACTGAGCTTTAGCGGGTGTGCTTTGATTTGCTCGAGTAGCACGCGCACCAGCGGCTCCGACGAGCCAGTGTCTTCCGCTTTTGGTTCTGCAGCCGCGGATGTGAACTCGCCTCTATGTTCCGTGAACGTGCGCTTGAAGGCGAGCCACACCCGCGGCAGACGCTCTTTGTTTGTGTACTCGTCCGCGGTGAAGCTGCTGATTCCAGTCAGAAGATCCGGTCGATGAGGTGCTGCAAGCTTGAGCACGGAAGCAAAGACAGCTTGGGACTCGGGAATGAACACGCTCACCCAAGGCACGCCTACATCCTTCCTGCGTACCTGGTAACCGATCCGTTTGACGTCGTTGTAGAAAGCATCAGCGGCGGCTTGGTTGCGCCGACCGAAATTGAAGGTGAGACGGCCAAGTGCGCTTGGTTCCGCGGCGGCCTCGGCGTGCTGTTTATGGCTGTTGTAGGTCTCAACGATCCAAGCCAAGACGCTGTTGATGTCGTGGGATCCTTGGTATTGCGCCACGAGCGAAGGTCCGACGAGGTCCATGAGGAACAACTTGTTGGTTGTGGTTGCGTGCAAGGCCCAGTGCGCCTGCAGCAACCGCACACCGAAGACGCCACCGTCCTGGAACGGCACGATCGCACAACCGCTACGTCCGATCTTGTACTCACCTCCAGGAAGATGCTTGAGGTGGTCGACCAAGTGCTTGACCAGATTCCGGACGTTGTCGTAGACGACCACAGACTTTGGCTCTGCTGCCGCTTGTGCACGCTTCTTGAGCATCGCGTGCTTGCGCACGGCGAGGTTGTAGGCAGCCTTCAACACCACATCCGGCGTATCCGGGCACGGAGCTTCGAGCGTGTGCATGTCATCGTTACCTGCGGCGAAGAAGGCATGGAGTTCTGGATCCTGCCAGTCAAAGTCCGGAATGAAGACAGAAACGAATACCGTGGCGTCGCCGAAGTTGAACGACAACGCCCGATACACCGGCGGACTTGTATCCTCGACGACGTCAAGAACAGCACGCTGGTTACGTACAGAGCCTCCGGCGCGCTCGACCTTTGTACACGCAGCTTCGAAAGCGTGTCTGGCGCTACGTTCTTGCTGTGGTTCCGCAGCCGCGTTCACGTCAGTCACGACGCTCGACCTCCCACTGCAGCTCCGCGAACTGGAGAAGAGGAGGCATCTTCGGTGTCTTCAGCAGTTTACCGATATCGGCCTGGAGGTTTTTCTCGATAGCACGCGCACTGTCTTTCAAGCTCTGATTCAAAGCTTCGGTGTCGCTGCTCGCCCGGGCCAAGGCTTTGCCGATGCCGTTGACGATTCCCACAACAAGATCATTCGTGAGCACAACCGCGCGTCGCATAACAACGACGTCGTTGATTGTGATCTCCAGTTTCTTGCTGGACCTATCCCACGCGAGAGTCACCGAGGTTCGAATCTGATCACCTGAGACACGTTCGTAGATCAAGCGATCGTAGCGTACACAAACGTGCGCGCCTTGCTTGTCGACAACCACAGACGTGCTGTCGATTTCGAAGTCACCGAAGCTCTTGAAGCGGGAGCGGACGCTCTCGTTGAGCAGTTCCGCATCCGGCTCCGCAGCAGCCAGGCACGAGTGCAGGATGTCGAGTACAGGTGTCATGCTAGGAGTTCCCGCGGTTACGCTCACGAGATCCTCCGCGTCCGTGCCAGATCCATCGCCGAGGCTGCTGATTCCGATGCCTTTGCTACTGCAAAAGACAACCACTTCCGTAGGGAGTCGATGGACGTCGGAATCAGAAAGTATTCTGTTCCACCACGCAGCACCTGCAAGTAAGAGACAAGACGTCCACGAACTACGTCGCTTTCGTTCTTGAGGCGCACAAGCACAGTTCTTTCCCAGTCACGCTCTGGACATTTGACGACGGCGTCGAAGGCGTCGGTGCCTCGGTTACAGAATGTGGTTGTGGTTCGACCGTCGCTGAAGACGATGTCGTGCTGGCGCAACATAGCCAGGGTCTGGTTCATGTACGCGTGGAAGTTCGGAGCCGGTTCAGGCTCTGCGGCCGCCTCTACCCGAGCACGTCGCTGCTCCGCAGCTTTCTTTGCGTCATAGGCACGTGCAAGCAGGACCAGCATGTTCTTGACATAGCCGGTGTTGCTCGTGCTTTTGTTGTACAGATCCTCGTACAGGCGGCGCCAACTGCTCACGTTACTTGTTGCCTTTGGGTACAACACCGGAGCCTTCTGTTTAATATCCGGAGAATGCCAGTTGATCAGGTACACGGAGTTCCCGATATCGTTGGGGTAGTTCGAATCCCGGACTTCGATACGGATGGTCCTCAGCGCGATCCCGTAAGGCATGGAGAACAAGAACGTCTTGGTACCGTGCTCGAGCTTGTACGTGCCCCCGGCCCGGTATATCGCGTGCCGTATCGCCTCTGCTGGGTTGTACGCCACGCCTGGCTCGGCTGCAGCAAGTACTGACGCGTGCGCGCATTTGTCGAGTGCTTCACAAGCTACCTTGTCCACGAAGTGCAGTAGCCGCGCAAGTATCTGTCTGGTGCTGGTTGATGCGTTAATCAGGAAAGAGTCGCGGCCATTTTTGTGTAGTCCGCCGTTGTAGTAGCTGTACTCGATCTCGACACGCGTCGCGAACATCGGCGAAAGGAAAGTCATATCTGTGTACGAGGGCGCGCAAGAGCACGAAAATGTAAATGCACCTGGTCCTGTGCGTTCAACGCAAAGTTTGTTCTGAGCTATCGTGCGTAGCGTGTACGTGTTACCGCTTATGTCGACGGACTTGACTTTGACGAACTCTTTGACAAGCTTCGGCCAGTGCTCAGACCACACAACTGTTTTGTCGCCTACCGGGATGTTCGGTTCCGCAGCCGCAAGGCATGTGCGCAGGATGTCAAGTGCTGTGATCATAGACGAGATCCATCGCTGAGCTTCCAGTTGTTGTCGTGGAAGACAAGTTGCACGCCGAGCTTGTGAGTGTCGATGCCTGCACCAAGCAGAAGTTTCTCCATCCGTTCCTGTGCCTGCTCTTGCTGCACGCGTGTACGACGGCTCTCTTCGATGAATGCATGCTCAAGATTGTGCAATCTTTTCGCGAGCCCAACAAGCTGGTGCAGTACCTGTTCCGTGAGATCTTGGAAGCGGCGACGATAGACAGGACCATCACAGAACTCGACGCGAAAGTAGCCGGCGTATAGATCGATCTTCGTCCAGGACCTGGCGTCACCATTGTAGGCGTACGTCGTTGGGCTGTTACCGTCGAGTTCAAACCCAGCCCGGCGCAGAGCTTGCTGGATCTCGGATACTTTGTCTTGACGTGGCTCCGCGGCCGCCAAACACTGCCGGAGAAGGGATGCAGCGCTCATGTTCATGCCTTGGCTTCGGTGAGTGTGTAGGTGAAGTTCACCAGTCCAGCGAGAAAGGCGTCGACGCGCTGGATGTCCTCTACCGGCTTACCACGCAGGGTCTTGCATGTTTCCCACTTCGAACGTCCTTGCGTGTACCGGAGACCGATGCCGATCACGTACGTGAACGTGAACATCTCCAGGTCCACAGAGCCGCGGCACACGTTCACGAAGATGTTGGGCTTGTTGCTGAAATCGCGGCCGGCGTGCACGACAACTTCGAGACCGTGCAAGGCCACGCGAAGATCTGTTGCTCGCTTGTCCAGCACATCCCAGGTACGAAGGAACACGGTTTCGAAGCCAGTAGCAGGTTCTGCAGCAGCTGTCGGCCGGTACGTGGACTTCAGCAGCAACATCGCCTTGGCCTTGCCGACCAGGAACTTGAGCGTGCTGTTGTCATCGACCAGGCGCCGGAGATCGGATTCGGTTACGGTGAAGTCGCGGCGGTCATTGCGGATGCCGCCTTGGGTGAAATAGCATGCTACACGGTCGGGTTCTCCGGGACGAGTCAAGCAGAAGAACACAACGTGCCCGAGCGTCGAGCCGTTGTCGTCCTGGTAGTTGATGGTGACGTGCTTGTTCGGCTCCATCTCCAGCCCTGTGTCCACACGTAGCCGGCGGTCGTCACCGATCGGAAGCATGAGCGGTCTCCTGCCGTACTTCGACCGCAGGGAATCATGCAAGTGCAGCAACCGTTCCTGGACAGCAGAAGCCGGCTCTGCTGCGGCGGTGACCGCACCAGGTAGCGAGAGTTTGCGCACAACCACAGCAAGCACGGCGCGAAGAAGGTCGGCTCCGCTCTCAGGAGGAATCGCGAAAACGTCGTGGCGCACGTACAGAACCGGATGGTAGGAATGGATCTTGAGTTTGGATCCGTGTGAGAGCACAGAGATGCGGTAGCAGACATCCTTGTAGTAGAAGTCGAATCCAATTCCGATCTCACCGAGATGGTTGCGCTCTGGTGTAACAGTAGTCTCCCGACCAGCAAAGCGCACACGAACTCCTTCCTTCGGGAGAGCTCGTGCGGCCTTGAGCCAGCGCTTCTCAGCACCGGCGTATTCTTCAGGCTCCGCAGCGGCTGTGACGTAACCGCTGTAAAACCACAACACTGCGTCAAAAACAGTTCGTAGAAAAGCTTCTGGGCTTTGTGCACGCAATATGGCGTGCTCGAATGTATACGACAATCTCCAGTTACCCACCTCATCTCTAAGTGAGGGACCGTGCTGTGCGGTAACGACGAGGCGCAGGCGATTTTTTCCGAAAACGATTACTATGTACTTGATGTCTGGAAACTTATCATGAGTGTAAGTTTTCACCGTGAAAGTGTTGTTCTTGTACTTGATCTCCTTACCCGACGGAGGCAAGCTTGCGTACAGCTTCTCGTAGATACGCACAGCACGTGATGTACTCGCGTCCTTGCTCTCTGGCTCCGCGGCTGCCTGGACGGCTCCGTTCCTGGTCATGAACTTGGTACCGTAGACTTGCTCCACGAGCTTGGTCGCGGCGAAGCGAAGAAGCTCGGAAGGAGACATTGGGTAGTCCTCGTACGGAACCGGTTTCCGACCCTTGATGGTCACGTACAGATCCGGAGGGTCGAACATGCCGAGATCGACGACGGCGACAAAGTCCTTTGTCGGGCTGTGGTGCAGCTTGAGCGTGATATCGGACGCATCAGCAAAACCACGCTGCGGTGTCGCACGTGCTGCTATAACCGACACACCCGCGACTACAACAGTCTTCGGTGTCGCTAGTGTCTTGTGCAGCAGCGCGAGCGCCCGTTCTGCAGACGCACGTACACGTGCTTCAGGTTCAGCGGCTGCCTGTGCGTACTGATTTTCAAGCTCACTAGCTGTACTGAGCAAAGCACCAAGCACACCCAAGAACAAACCCGATCCTGTGTACCCGCTTTTGAACTCGGCACTAGCGATGTCAACCCACTTTTGCTGGGCGCCCCAGGTGAAGCCGTAGAACTCGGCGGTAAAGCCGCCAGGATACAGGTAGCAGATGTTGATTTTCGCAGACCTGCTTCTCTTCATCCCTTTCGGCCGGGGAAGCTCCAGGACCAATTGCTCGTTGTCGGCGCCTACAGGGTGAACAACGACAACCTGGTTACCGATACGGATCCGGTGCTTGGTTTTGTTCTTCTGCGCGAAAGCACGCACGACTTTGATGTAGTCGTGGCGCTTGAGCTCAGCATGAGATTCTGGCTCAGCAGCTGCGTACACAGGCATCAAACACCTCCATTAAGAGGTGCGGGTTTGTCGATGCTTACGGAACGCGCCATCCAGCTCAAAGCTTGGTTTCGGTTACGCAGAAGCGAAGCTGTTTCCTCAGTACCAAGGCGGTGCTTACCAAAGTTTCCGAAGCTGATCTGTTTGTTTATGTTCAGGCGAAACCAAGCGTACTTAAGCACGCCAACACCGACCAAGATAGCCCCGTGTTGAGACTCGGCTGACGCGGGTTGGTTGTGTACCTGAAAATGCTTCTTCGCGGCTGTGTACTCGACGAGAGCGTACCACAATTGCTTTGTATCAAGAGCAGGCTCGGCCGCGCCTTGGACGTGCTTAGGCACACCGCGCTTCCAGTCACCAACAGCGACCTTCAGCATTCCCGACACAAGCTCTTTGGTGTTGGTGTAGTTTCGAGGTAGCTCGAATTCGGACATGAACCCACGAGTCACGGTACCGTTGTGGCTGTTGAAGACAGTGGTATCAAGGTGCTTTGAGCCAGGACCAGCGTGCGTCAGAGCAACCAGCGAAATCTGTTTGTTCTTCACGCTACCGATCAGAGTGTACTCGGCACCTTGGTGGTTGAAGTGCAATGGCGTCTTCTCTGCCTGTGCGCAGAGCCTGGCGAAGACGAGCTCTGTGTTTGAGCTTGGTTCTGCCGCTGCGCGGGCTTGCTGACCTGTATACTTGCGTGCGTGTGCAACCAACGCCTTGATGATAATAGGAACAGAATCCGGGAGCGGAGCCTCCAAAACAATAGCAGTTCGCTCAGCCCCAGGCGACCTTGTCGGAATAACCGCGACGACGTTCAGCAAGTGCGGTCTTGTGCTTGTGTTCGGAGCTTTGAGGCTGCTCAGACCGACGTCGAACTCGATGCTGCCGTGTTGGTTTCGAAGCACGACCGAGTAAGAATCTGCGTCATCGGTGTCGACATCAAATTCACCAACACGCTTGGCATGCTTCAAAACCGCTACCACATTCCTCCATACCTTTCCACCAGTACCGTCACGTCCTGGATCTGGCTCCGCAGCGGCTTGTATATGCTTGGACTTGCGCACATGCTCGAGAACAACCACGGTCATGATCTTGAGAAGCTGAGCCGGAGTACCTTCACGTGGAAGTGCGGATCCGTGCCACGGTAACGTGTCATTGTACATCGTCATCAGCTGGGTTTCGTATGCGACTTTGAAATGCACAGTGCCGACGTACTTACCGCTACGCTCAAGCCACACCAAGATCTCCTGGGAACCTCTCTCGGCCATGTACTCGGCGGTGACAGTGCCTGTGCGAACTGTCACGTGCCTGTTCAGCAGCTCCGTTTGCAAACGCTCGAAGGCGTAGGCGATGCTCGACATCTTGTGCATCGGCTGTACCGGTTCCACAGCAGCGTTCACGGTCATGGTCTGACTCCGGCGTGCTTGCACACCACCGACCCGAGGAACCGGAGCATGCTGTTGGATGTGGTGATGTTATTCACGACCGCAAGCCCAGGCACTGGAACGCTACCGTGGAGCAAGCGCACGCGCACATACGCCTTTGTGCTCTTACCTCTGTGCTCGTATGCCAATTCCGCTTTGATCTGCGCGACGAGTGTATCACCGTCAACCAAGTCCACAACCACACCATTGGAGTCGTGGTGGGCTCCAGTTTTGTAGACGATCTCGTACTTACCGACACGAGCACGACGTGCTGGGTTCAGTGTCGTCCAGAGCTTGCGGATAACAAGCGCAGCAGAACCTTCACCTTCAGGATACGGTTCAGCGGCGGCCTCCACAGAAGCATCCGTATCCAGAGTACGAGAATAACGTGCCTCGCTGATCTGTATAAGCATGCGGCAAAGATTCGTCATGTACGTATTGGTGTCTGTGCTTGAGTTTCGAACCTGTTCCGATCGATGCTTCCACAGGTCCGATGGGCTTCTACCAGGAGCACTGATGATAGGAGCTCCTTTCGCCCGAACAGTCACGTTGTTGCTTCGGCAGTTCAGTACGTAGGCGTACTGGTAGATGTAGCTCTTGTCTTCACCGAACCTGCTGACAGTGACCATGAAGAAAGGGTCAGTGGCGTCGATCCACGCGCGAAACGTAACCGTCCTGTCGCCGACAACGATTTTATACTCCTTGCCGTGCTTGCGGATATTGCGGAGAATGCCTGCACCGACCTGCTCGTGAAGTGCAACAGGAGGTTCCGTTGCGGCCTCCACACCCGGGCGCACACGGAACACCTGCAGCGCCAGCTGCAGCACCTTCTTCGTGATCGTCTGGTCCGTATCCGCGTCTGTGATCGTGGTGCCTGTGAGCTCACCGGTCTGGGATGCCGGATGTCCGACAGCTCCCTTGGCCTTGAGCACCAGGCCGGAGCGGTGGTGGTTGTAGATGTACACCATCGCATGTACACCACCACCTTCGTACTTACCTTCAACCTCGACGATGCCGTCGCGGCCTCCTTGCATGGGCTTGACCAAGCCTTCGAATCCTTGGACGCGCACGGTCAGACCACCGCGTTGGTACCGGCGCACCATGGCGTCGCAGTAACGCTGCCACGGCGTCCCTGAAGGTGCCGGCGGCTCCGCGGCCGCGTGCGCGCGATCGAGGTCACAATCGGCCTTGTACAGGCGCAAGATCTCACGCAGGAGCTCGTCGACGCTCTTGAAGTCGGAGATCGTCAGGGTGTGGTTGCTGTAGGGACGCGGGCTGATGTCCAGGTTGAGCTTGTCCGGCTTACCGACGCTGACTCTCATCTGCCTTACTGACTGCCGGCTGTTGACGTAGATCGTGCGGCCGAGAACACGTGAACCCATGACTCTGAGCTTAATGTCACGATCACGCAGGTACAGCTCCTTGGATGTGGTTCCGGTTCCGCGGTTGCGGATGAACTCTTCCAAGGCCTCGAACACGTTCCCGGGCTTGTACGATGTCGGAGGAGGCTCAGCAGCACCTACCGCGCGGAAGAGGACGTCACCGACTTCTTCGCCGGCGCGGATGCTGCCGATGAACGCGTGCATGATCTTGCGTACGAGATCGTCACGGTCCCGGGTAACGGGGACGTGCTCATCGTGCCAGGAACCGTTCCGGAGATACGTGACCTTGACACCGGCGCCGTCTGGAGTGGCCGTGATCGAATGCGACATCCCCCGCCCGCGCTTGTCCCGAAGCCTGACACTGACGATGTGGCCAGGCTGCGCGGACATGAACGCCTTGTGCCTCTGCTTGATATCGTAGTCCTGGCCGCCACGCTTCTCCAACTGCCACCACAACTCCAGAAGAACTGGACCGGCGGGGTGCTCACCAGGAGGCTCTGCAGCGGCTTGGACCTGTCCGCGAACACGATTCCAGGTCTGGTTCATGATCTTGAGCAGGCGCTGACTAGGTTCTTCTGATTTCGCGTATTTGACCCGGATGTTGCGCAAGCGCTTGTACATGTCCGCGGCGGACTCGTGCTTGTTCGCTTCCGCGAGCTTCGAAACCGCAACAGCTACGGCCGCGGCCGTGCGCACATGGTTCGCAGTCGTCGGCTGTGAGTACAGCGTCACTCCGCACCAGGTTACGTGGACATGGCTTTGCAGGAACGCCTGGGCTTCGATCTCCACAGCGACACCGCCGCCGAGTTCGAACACGTACATGGGTTCGTTGGCGTCGTAGCGTGCACCAGGCAGATACTTTTGTAGCAGCTTCAACGCCGGCAGCTTCGGCAGCGGAGAATCAGGCTCTCGGACGATGTCAGGTTCCACAGCGCCGTGCACGGGTGCTGGCGTTTGTATGCCGAGATAAAACATACCCCGCACACCTACCGGCTTCTTCGTGCCCTTTGGAAGGTGGTTGTCGGAGCAGAGGAAGCCTCCACCTACATGTCCAGGAGCACCTGCTAGCGTGGTGAGGTGGTTGTAGTGGCAGTAGAAGTCTCCACTTACGTGAGCAGGAGCGTGCTCGAGCGAGGTGAGGCGGTTGTTGTTGCAGTAGAAGTCTCCACCTACGTGTCCAGGAGCATGCTCGAGCGTGGTGAGGTGGTTGTTGTTGCAGATGAAGCTTCCACCTACATGTCCAGGAGCATGCTCGAGCGTGGTCAGGTGGTTGTTGTTGTTGTTGTTGTTGTTGTTGCAGGAGAAGCTTCTACCTACGCGCGCAGGAGCACCTGCTAGCGTGGTCAGGTGGTTTGAGAAGCAGTAGAAGCCTCCGGTTACGCTGCGGAAGCGTACGGGTATGCGGGTCAAGTTCTTGTCCGACCAATTCACGCTGCCGTCGTAGTCGATGCCGTCTTTGCCCATATACGTGATCTTTTCCCATTC
>Ga0265297_10002987_pt1 | contig 32124 bp, 23 predicted proteins | sample Munlanlwell13791_FD_192502 | JGI IMG/M metagenome (GOLD analysis project Ga0265297, IMG submission 192502) | Leachate microbial communities from a municipal landfill in Southern Ontario, Canada - Leachate well 137-91 | ecosystem: Engineered > Solid waste > Landfill > Unclassified | place...
TCTTTGGTGTATTTAGTGTCGCTGGAAACAGTAATAGTTTTTGTCACTTCTGTTCCGCTACCTCTTTCACGAGTTGTGATTGTGAAAGTGCTTCCATTAATTGCTAATATATTTCCCATTGCGATGGGTAAATTTTTATTCTGATGAATTTTAATATTTTTTTGCTGGTTGCCATTGTTTGTATTTGAAGCCGCAATAGCAGAGGCTGAAAATACAAGAGAGGTTGCAACTAGGCCTGTAATAATCATTAATTTTTTTTGCATTTAATTTATTTATTTTATTTTATTAATCATAGCTTGGCCTGGCTATATTTTTTACTACGGTGATTGGGCATTGAAAGGTGCATATGTTAAAATATAAGAAAGTATATTTGATGTGGCAGAAGCATATTGCACCAAAATATTTATTATTGTCGTATTAATAAGATATATACTATGGATAATGATTCTGACGAGAAGCTAGTCGAATACTTTTTGGAGGGAGAAAAACGAGCTCTTGAGATTTTGGTTTTTCGTTATTTCAAAATGATTTATAATTTTTGTTATAGAAATGTCGGTGATATCAATGTTGCTGAAGATATAACTCAAGAAACATTTGTAAAGGTTTGGAAAAATTTGAATAAATTTGACAAGAATAAAAAATTCAAGACTTGGTTATTCCAAATCGCTAAAAATACTTGTATAGATTATTTGAGAAAAAAGAAATCTATTCCTTTTTCGAAATTTGAAAATGAAGATGGCGATAATAATTTTGTGGATAATTTTGAAGATATTTCACCCTTGCCCGACGAAATTTTTAAAAAAAAGGATTTGGCAGTGTTTTTAGAAAAAACTGTCAGCAAATTGCCAGATGCTAATAAGATGGTAATAATACTTTATTATAAGAATGATTTTAATTTCAGAGAGATTGCTGAAATATTAAATGAGCCGATTGATACCATTAAAAGCCGTTATAGGAGAGGACTAATTTCGCTTAGGAAATTAATTGGGGATTATGAATATTAACTTTAATATTGCACCAAAAAGTAATTTTATTACGTATTATTTAAAAAAGATTATGGAAAAAGAATATAAAAAATTGTTTATGAATATGGAAGAAGTAAATCCTTCAAGCAAATTGTTTGAAAAAATTATGCTTAGGATAAGCAGGGAAGAAAAACTGGTAATCGTCAAGAAGAGAATTGCTGTTTTTTCTGTTTTTTTAGCGATTTCTTTGGGTGGATTTGTTTATTCATTTATTACAGTCCAAAATGCGTTTGTCAGTTCTGGATTTACTCAATTTTTTTCATTAATTTTTTCTGATTTCAATATAGTAATTGCTTATTGGCAGAACTTCTTATTCACTCTACTTGAATCATTACCAGTTTTTGCAATGATAATTTCCCTTGTAATGTTTTCTATTGTATTAGGCTTTTTAACTTTTTTAATGAAAGATATGAAATTTATTAATTCAAATAATATATTAAGGAAAAAATATGGATATTAAAAAATTTTTTGATTCAAAAATTTTTATAGTGTTTTTTATTATTGGAGAAATTATTCTTTTGCTTTTAGCATTTGGAATCGGCATCATAATAGGTTCTAAGAAAGCTGATTTTTCTTGCAATATGGATAAAAACTATGAGCGTAATTTTGGCGGTCCAAACATTCCTGGAGATTTAAATGGTGATCTTGGAAGTTCACATGGAATTTTTGGACAAATTATAAAAATCGATGATAATTTTATCATAATCAAGGATTCTAATTCTACAGAAAAAGTTATTTCTGTTGAGGGAGATGCTGCTATCAAAAAATTCAGAGATACGATTAAATTATCAGATTTAAAAGTGGATGATCGTATAGTTGTGATTGGTTCGCCAAATGACAATGGAGAAATAGAAGCTAAGCTAATCAGACTTATGCCTAGTCCTCCAAGTGGAAGCAATGACCCAGTAAATAATGCAAATAATAACGAGAATTTAAAATAATGTTTAATATCTTAATCAAAGCAAAAGATATCATCCTAAAAAATAAACTTATTCTTATCGGAATTTTGATATTAATAGGAATCGGAGTTTATTTTTTTTGGGGCAAAGGTGCTGGCGCGACTGAAACAAGATATGTAATCAATACTGTTACAAAAGAAACATTGGTAAATTATGTTTCAGGGACTGGACAAGTAGCCGCTTCTTCTGAGTCAGAAATCAAATCAAAAGTTTCAGGCGATCTCTTGAGTTTGAAAATTAAAAATGGACAAGAGGTTAAAGTCGGACAAGTTTTGGCTACTATTGATTCTACTGATGCGCAAAAAACTGTTCGCGATGCAGAATCTAGTTTGATAAACGCAAAGCTTTCGCTTGAAAAATTAACGAGGGGAGATAGAGAAGAAGAATTAGAAATATCCCAAATGGATATAGAAGATAATAAAAGAGCCATCACTGATGCTGAAAACGATCTTGTGCAAGCTAAGACAGATGCAGAATCTGATTTAAATGATATTTATGAGAGTGCGTTAACAGAACTATCCCAAGCATTAAATAAAAGTACTAGCACGATGATAACTATTACAGATATCCAATATTCCCATTTCAATAATAATGATCAAGATGGTTCAAATATAGCCAGTACTAAAGCTACTGCGGTTAAAGCCTTATTCGGTCTTGATGATGGAGGCAGAGTAACTTCTGAATATTTCAATAAGGCAAATGGCGGGGTGAAGAAATTAATAGCGACAGCACAATTAACAAAAAGCAAGACAGATATTGATGATGCTCTTTCTCAAATGAAAAATGCTTTGCAAAAAATTAAGAATATTTTAGAAGTAATTCCTGTTGGAAGCACTTTGACTAGCAGTGAAAAGAGCAGTGTTATTTCTGAAAAGACAAATATAGATAGTCTCATTTCAACAATTACTTCGAGGCAACAGTCTATAATTTCCCAAATAAACACTAACGTTGATAATATTAAAAATGCAGAAGAAAAAATAGTTGATGCAAAAAATACTTTAGAAAAATCAGAAAAACAATTGGCTCTCAATAACAACCCAGATCCTCTAGATATAAAAAGCGCGGAGATGTCTATCCAAGAAAAAGAAAATTCTTTATATGATGCAAGAAATGCATTAGCTGACTATACGATCAAGGCTCCTTTTTCTGGGGTGATAAGCACTGTCAGTAGCGAAAAAGGATCTAGTATTTCTGCCAATAGTTCGATTGCAACAATTATTTCTAAGGAATTGACAGCTGAAATAACTTTAAATGAAGTCGATATTGCAAAGGTTGCTGTTGGACAAAAAACTACTCTTACTTTTGATGCGATAAGTGATATGACTGTTACTGGTACTGTTTCTGAAGTTGATACTGTTGGCACTGTTAGCCAAGGAGTTGTCAGCTATGGAGTAAAGATTGTTTTTGATACTGAAGCTGAAGGAGTAAAACCTGGTATGAGTGTTTCTGTTTCTATAATTACAAAATCTAGCCAAGATGCTTTGGTGGTTCCAAGTTCTGCAATCAAAACTATAAATAATGCCAGTTATGTAGAAATACCTGATGAGACTATTGATAGCAATAGTATTGGATCGACTGCTGGTGTTTTGTTAAAAAATAAGACAAAAAAACAAGAAGTAACTACTGGCTTATCAAATGATACATCAATTGAAATTTTGACCGGACTTAGCGAAGGCGATCTGGTTGTCGTAAAAACCATTACTGCCACCTCAACTTCAAAATCTAGCACTAATAGCGTACAGAACTTATTCCAAATGGGCGGAGGAACTAAAAGCGGATCATCGACAACTACAAATACAAAAACAAATACTTCAAAGTAATATGATTGAGTGTAAAAATATAGTTAAAACTTATAAGAATGATGCTGAAGAAATCGTTGTTTTGAAAAATTTAACTTTTTCTATAGAAGATGGAGAATTTATCGCAATAACAGGACCGTCTGGATCTGGAAAATCTACTTTAATGCATATTTTAGGCGCGCTTGATACGCCGACTTCTGGTGAATATTTTCTTGATGGCAAGAATGTAACCGATTTTTCTGATGATGAGCTTGCCAATATACGAAATAAAAAAATTGGTTTTGTTTTTCAATCTTTCAATCTTTTAGCTCGTTCAAGTGTTTTGCGTAATGTAATGTTGCCTTTGATCTATGCTGAAACTCCAAAAAATGAAAGAGAAAAGAAAGCTCGAGAATCTTTAAAAAACGCTGGATTGGATGAAAAGCATTTTAATAATCTTTCCAATCAGCTTTCTGGAGGACAAATGCAGAGAGTTGCTATTGCAAGAGCATTGGTCAATAATCCGACTTTAATCCTAGCTGACGAACCGACTGGCAATCTGGATACAAAGACGGGAGAGATTGTGCTTAAAACTTTTGAAACTTTAAATAGAGAACAGCATCATACTATTATTTTGATTACTCATGAGAAAGAAGTTGCAGAACATGCTGATCGTATCATCTTTATCAGAGATGGAATAATTACTGATGATTATAAAACTAAAAAATAATCCATGAAATTTGCAGATTTATTTGAAGAAATATATTCGGCGCTTCTTTCTAATAAAGCTAGATCTGGATTAACAATATTAGGTATTGTTATTGGTATTGGTTCGGTAATTGCCATGATTGCTATCGGACAAGGTTCGCAAAGCAGTATTGAATCAAGCATCCAATCCTTAGGTTCAAATCTTTTATTAGTTACTCCAGGAGTTCAAAGAGGAATGGGTGTGCAGGTAAGTCAAGGAAGAGGTTCTTCTCAAACGTTAACGAGAGATGATGCTGAGGCAATTTCTTCTCTTTCTTCGGTAATTGCTGTTTCTCCTGAAGTTTCTGGGCGTTATCAAGTAACTACTAAAGGTACAAACACAAACACGACTATTAATGGAGTTGTTGCGGTGTATTCGACAGTAAGAAATGTCGAAGTGGAAACCGGTAATTTTATAACAGATCAAAATGTAAAAAATATGTCGAAGGTGGCTGTCATTGGACCGTCTGTCCGTGATGATTTATTTGGCGAAGACAGTGAAAATGCGAATGTTATAGGACAGACAATTCGTATTAAGAGTATAAATTTTACCATTGTCGGGGTTACAAAAGAAAAAGGAGGCAGCGGTTTTAATAATCAAGATGATGTGATTTATATTCCAATTACTGTTTCGGCACAGTATTTAACTGGAGGAAGTTACGTTTCTACTATTGCTGTCCAAGCGTCTAACCAAGAAGCAATGACAACCTTGCAGGCTGAAATAACAAATTTACTCTTAGATAGGCATAATGTTGCTACTGCAGATTTCAGCATAATGAACCAAGCTGATATCGTGGCTACTGCTTCTTCTGTAACTAGTACTTTTACTATGCTTTTAGGTTCAGTGGCTGGGATTTCGCTTGTAGTTGGTGGAATAGGAATTATGAATATGATGCTGACTACGGTAACGGAAAGGACGAGAGAAATCGGACTTAGAAAAGCTATTGGCGCAAAAAGAAAAGATATCAATCTTCAATTTTTGGGAGAGGCAATAATGCTTACTTTTACGGGAGGCGTTGTCGGAATAATCTTGGGATGTTTAGTTTCTTTTATTGCGTATCAATTCTTTAGTCTTGCGACACAAGTATCAACTTTTTCAATAATATTATCATTTGGAGTTTCTGGAGCTATTGGAATAATTTTCGGTTATTATCCAGCAAATCGAGCAAGTAAGTTAAATCCGATAGAGGCATTGCGCTATGAATAATAAATTTAATCATTAACTAAAAATAAAAAAATGAGCAATAAAAAAATAAAAAAAGAATATATAATTTTTACAATAATTTTAATTGTCGCAATGGGAGGATCTTTTTTTGGAGGAATGAAGTATCAGGAAAGCAAGAGCGGAGCAAGATTCGGTCAAATGCAAAATGGACAGATGAAAGACCAGACTCAAGGCATTGCCGGGCAAGGAATGACTAGACAAAAAGGCGGACTTGTTGGCGGAGAAATATTAAGCAAGGATGAAAAAAGTATTGTCTTGAAGGATAGAAGTGGCGGGTCAAAAATAATATTTTTGTCAGAATCAACGCAATTTTTAAAATCGGCAGCAGGTTCAGTTGATGATATTGTTATCGGTTCAAATGTTACTGTTACTGGAAATCAGAATCCTGATGGCAGTGTGACTGCAAAAATAATACAATTATCTTCTCAGGCTGTTACTCCAATTAATCAAGAGGGGAGCGGACAGGTAAAACCAACAACAAAATAATTTCAAAAGAGAAAAGACCGGATAACTGGTCTTTTTGTTTTGGAATAATATTGGTATAATTTTTTTAGAATCATAATCAAGTGAAAAATATATGAGAAAAAAATTTAACTTACCTTTAATTAATGCCCATACCCATGCGGCAATGGTTGCTTTTAGAGGATTGGGAGAAGATATGCCTTTGGACAAATGGTTAAATGATTGCATCTGGCCAATGGAAGCAAAAAACGTTAATCCAGAGTTTGTTTATAATGAAACAAAAAAGGCTATAGATGAAATGCGCAGTAATGGAATAAGGGCATTTATGGATATGTATTTTTTTGAACAGGAAGTAGCAAAAGCAGCAATAGAAGAAAATTTTATAACTGTTATTGGTGAAGGGCTATTGGATATCAAGGGGCAGGAAGTTTTTGAAAATGATTTTACAAGAACAAAAAAATTATTGGAGGATTATAAGGATAATCAAAATGTTTTTGTTTCTGTCGCTCCGCATTCTCCATATACTGTAAATGAAGATAATCTTAAAAAAGCAAAGGGTCTGGCAAAAGATTTCAATGTTATTTATCAGATACATGTTTCAGAAACAAAAAAAGAAATCGAAGACAGTTTGAAAAAGTATGGGTTAACTCCTGTTGCTTATCTCAATAAGATAGGAGTACTTGATGAAAAAACTACTTTAGTTCATTGCACTTGGCTGACCACAGAAGATATTTCGATAATTGCCGAGAAAGGATGCAGCGTTGTTCATTGTCCGCTCAGTAATCTCAAGCTTGGATCAGGAATATCGCCTGTTTCTGATCTGATTGATGCTGGAATCAATGTCGCAATCGGCACGGACGGAGCAGCTAGCTCTAATAGGCTTGATATTTGGGAGGCTGGCAAGTTTGCTGCTTTACTCCAAAAAGGAATAAATTGTAATCCTTTACTGCTTCCTACAAGGAAGATAGCAGAAATGATGACTGTGAATGGAATGAAAGCATTAGGAATCGAGCGTATCGGAGAAATGACTATTGAAAAAATAAAATCTGAAATAAAAAATAGCAATTTTGATTATTTATATCAATTACACGCCAATGAAATTGATTTTATGTAAAATTCCTTTGCTTTAATTATTAATGTGTTTTATAATAATATATAATATTTAATTGTTTTATAATCAGTCATTTTTTAATAAAATATGAATCAAGAGGAATTATTGCAATCTATTTTTCTTTTTATTTTTATTTTTTTGATTACTATTTTTATTGGTAGCAGTATCAATAGATTCAGTTTGGCTGATGTGAATAGTGTAACAACAACAAGCTCTGTCAGCACTATTAATATTACAAGCAGTGCAGGCGCAGATGTCTGGCTGAATCAGAGTTTTTTGGTAGCAATCACTGGATCAAATATCAATAAAGCAATTATTTTAAAATTTAGCGATCCAGATGGCACCATAGCAGTAAGACAAATTGATTGTGCTAATGGCAGCCAAAATTCTTGTTCTAGCGCAACACTAACTCCTTTAGCTGGAAAAGCAGGTATTTGGACTGTAATAGCTTATATTGATAGCATTGAATTAATAAGAAAAGAATTTGTTGTTAAATCTGTATGCGGTATTGCTAATGGTGGGGTTTTTAGTGTTATTAAAACTGGCAGTGGTAATTGGTGTCAAAATACTGCTGAGGGAAATAATCTTAATTTATGCAGTTCTCCAGCATCAATATCTAATGCTGATATATATCCTGCTACAACTAATATTAGTGATAGGTGTATTTGGAATTGCAGTTATGGAAATATCGTTGAAAGTTGTTATTTTAATTATAGTAACGGAAATAGTGCTACTACTAGCAGTGAGACGACTGGCTCTAGTACTAGTATTACCAATGTGTGTGTTTCGATAGATCCTGTTTATACTTTGGAATCTTCTGCTAACCTTTGCGTTGGAGGAGTAGTTGCTGATTTTGTTCCGACTGATAGCGGTTGGACTTGGCATTGTGCTTTTGGAGGTGTTAGTTTGGATTGTAGCGCTAAGAAAAAAATAAATGGTGCTTGCAGTACAATTGTTGAAAGTGATGTTGCACCGCCAATAGCTAATTTATGCACTGCTGGGACAGCTACTAATTTTGCGGGATCTGGACCATGGACTTGGATATGCAGTGGAATAAACGGCGGTACTGATAGCGGTACATGTGTTACCAAGAAAAAAAGTATTGCGAATGTTGTTCTTGATAGTTCAAAAATTACAATAAATCCTTCTTCTGCGATAATTGGAAGTCAGGTATCCGTTAGAGTAGAAGTGGATACTTCTCTTGTAAATGCCGAATCATTAAATTTAGTTTCGAAGCCAATTTTGTCGAGTTTGAGTAATCAATTATCCGTAGTCTTGAAAAAATGTTCTTCTGGAGATGCTTTTTGCGGAACCTTTGCTGCTCCTGATATTGCAGGCGAATGGTCAGTATTATTGTATTCTTCAGATAATACAAATATACAAATTTCTTCATTGAAAACTTTTGTTGTTGTTTCTAATGACCAGATGCCTATTATTGGAACTCCGATAATTACTCCGTCGATTATTAATCCTGGAGATCAAATAACTGTAAAACTTCCCGTTCAAAATAGCGCTAGTGTAAAATCTATCAAAATTTCTTTTGGTCCGCAGGATAAATCTTTTAGCTTATCAAATACGATCACGAGTGTTTGTTCAGAGGATGTATCTTCTTGGTGTACTAAAATTATTATTCCAAGCAGATATTCTGGAGGCAATTGGAATTTAAGCGTAGTTTCTTATATCAATAATATTGGCAGCGAGAAAATAATTTCTTCAAGTTTAAAATCATCTTTTGTTATTAGAGCTTATTGTAATCATAAATATTCTGATTGGAGTAAATGTATTGACAAAAAACAAACTCGAACGATTCTTGAAAGAGATACTAGTGATTGTTTTGATAAACCAGAGGAACTAACAAGGGCATGTGTTGCTTGTGAATATACTTATTCTAATTGGAGTTCTTGCCAGAATGGAAAGCGGTATAGAACTATTCTTTCTGGTTTTTCTGAAGGGTGTAGCGAGGGAGAAAAGATTACTGAAGAAAATTGCACGATTGTTAATTGTACTGCTTATGTTTATTCTGATTGGAGTTCTTGTCAAAATGGAAAAAGAACTAGAAAATTAGTATCTGCTTCTCCTAGCGGATGTTTAGGCAATTCAATACTTGAAGAGGCTTGCAGTACAGTAGAAACTTCTTGCTCAGAAGACAAGTGGGAGTGTGAACCTTGGGAGGCGTGTACTAAAGACAATAATCAATCAAGAAAATGTTCAATTATTTTTGATTGTCCATCTGTAACGAATAGTACTCCTGAATTAACAAAATTCTGTAATTTTTCATCAGGCATTGTTGAGCAGGATAATAATAATACTTTAGTGATTTCTACTAATAGTGATTTGTCTGCTGAATGTATCCGTGAAAATATAACCGATGTTACGACTTGCCAAGCTTATATCTCTCAGATCAATATTGTTAGCGAGTGTTTGGCAAATAATATTAATACTTATGACAAATGTAAAGAATATCTTTTTAATAAACATCCGCAACTTGTTAAATGCCAAGGATTGAAAACTGATGAATGTGAAGCATATATAAGAGATGTTCTTTTGGTTGATTTAAAAAGTAATGTTTCTAGTGAAACCCAAGAAAAATTAGCCAGTTCTGTTGGCGGTGTCGCTACTATAAATGCAGAAAATAAAATCATTAAAGTAGTTAATCCATCTGGAGGCTCTTCTGATGTGAAAGTCGATAATATTCCATTGGCTTCTAGTAATACTAATGTTTCTGTCAATCTAGTGCCTATTAAAAATAATGATAGTGTAGAATATTTGTCTCCAGTGGCTATCACTTTTGATAGTAATAGCAATGGGATTTCTGATGATATGGAAAATCGTTTGGGGGTTGATTATAAGAAGAGTGATTTGACTGGAGTTGATAAAGCTATCGCTGACGGCAAGGCATTAGAGCAACCTAAATTCAAAAAAGAATCGCTTATAAGCGGGTCATTGACAATTGAACAAGTCAAGAATAGTGATAACCCTGGAACAATTAAATTCCAAGGAAAAGCAGCTCCTAATAAAGTTTTGACTTTGTTTATTTATAGTACTATGCCGATAGTCATTACTGTCAAATCTGATTCTAATGGCAATTGGGTTTACGAATTGGATAAATCGCTTATAAATGGAAAACATGAAGCTTATATTGTTGTTAATAACAGCGAGGGGAGTATCGTAGAAGCAAGTTTGCCTAAGCCATTCTTTATTGATGAGGCAAGGGCTGTGGCATTAGAAGAATTTATAAGAATGGAGGATGCTGCTTCAGTTTCTATTCCTGAAAGTTCTGACGGATTTATCAGGACTTATGTGGCTGCTGGCGTAGGATTTATAGCTTTATTAATTATTTTGTTCTTATTTATCAGAAGTAAAGCGGCGAGACAGGAAAATAAATAATATGAAATTTAATTTTTTCCAAAGCGGTAAATTCTTACAGGATAATAAGCAGGCTATTTATTCTATTGCTTTAATGATTGTTATTCCAGGTGTTATTATTTTAAACACCTGGCTTTTTTCGCAATCATTCAAAAGTACAGTTGACCAAAGTCTTAGAGATAAAGCAGTTGGAATAAGCCAATCAATAAATATTTCATTAGCAGATAAACTTGAATCTCAGCAAGAATTGCAAAATTATGTCAGTGGCTGGCAGGCCTATACTAAAAATGCTAAATTATTGGATGAAAAATATGAAAATGATATCGAATCATTAGATATTTTTTATAAAGATGGAGATGATTTTAAATTAGCAGCTAGTTTTGATAAAGATAAAGTAGGACAATCATATTCTTCAATGGCTTATGTGATTGCTTGGAATAGTAATTGGCCAAGCGCACAAAAGATAGTCGATAAAAATAATAATAATTATTATTGGCTAGTCGTTTCTCCATTAAAAGATTCTTTAGGCGATAAGAAAGCACTATTGGTAATGGTTCTTTCTGCAAATGCAATTGATACAGTCTTATCTGTTGCACTTACTCAGTCTTATTTGATTCTGATATTTTCTGTTATTGTTATAATTTTATTATTACTTGCAAACTCAAGTCTTTTTGAGTCTGCGATACTTTACAATAAGATTAAAGAGATAGATAAAATGAAAGATGATTTTATTTCTATGGCATCTCATGAGCTTCGTACGCCAGTTACTGTTATTAGGGGTTACATTGTTATGTTAATGGATGATGCTAAAAAACTTTCGATTGGAAACGAGGCTTTACAGTATTTATCAATTATAAAGACTTCAACAGAAAGATTAAATTCATTGATTGAAGATCTTTTGAATGTCAGCCGTATTGAGCAGGGGAGAATGAAAATCGATAATACGCAGATTGATGTTTGGCCAATTATCCAAAATGTTGTTAATCAATTTTCTGTCCAAGCAAATGAAAAAAAACTTATTTTATCTTGTCAAATAGATGGCGGTTCCCAGTCAGTCATTAATGTCGATAAGGATCGTTTTGAACAAGTATTGATTAATATTATTGGAAATGCTATCAAATATACTTTAAATGGAGCTGTTGAAGTAAAAGCTAAAAGCCAAGGTAATTCTTTTTTTATAATGATAAAAGATAGTGGAATTGGAATGTCTGCTAAAGAAAGAGAACATTTATTTGAAAAGTTTTATCGTGTCAAAAATAAAAAAACTGATGATATCGTTGGAACTGGATTAGGATTATGGATTACTCGCCAAATAGTTGAACTTATGAATGGAACGATATCTGTTGACTCTATGGAAGGTGTCGGAAGTCTGTTTACATTAGAATTTCCTTTAGTAAAAAAATAAAATTTGTAAAAAAAAACGAGTTATCGGTTCTTAAACAAAGTAATTTTTTCAATCTATTCTATATCCACGATTGGAAATAGTTTTTATTAATTTCATATTTATTTTTTTTCTGATATTAGAAATGTGAGTTTCGATTGTGTTTGAGAATATATCTATATTTGAATCCCATATTCGCTCCAGTATTTCTTTTCTGGAAATGATCCTTCCTTTATTGCTTGCTAGCAATTCTAATATATCAAACTCTTTATGAGTGAAGAGTATTTCTTTCTTATTGATAATTACTTTTTTTTCGTTCCGATCTATAATTATATTCTTGATTTGCAATAAGTTTTCTATTATTTTGTTCTGTCTGCGTGATAACACTTTTATCTTAGCTACTAATTCTTTGAGCGAGAATGGTTTTACGAGATAGTCATCTGCTCCAAATTCCAGTAATTTTATCTTATTTTCAATATCTAATTCGCTAGCTAATATTAATATCGGTGTTAGTTTTTTAAACCGGATTTCTTTACATATTTTTTCCCTATTTTTTTCTGGAATATTGAGATCAATGATTACTATGTTGTAATTATTATTTACTGCCATATTTATTCCTTCGTTTTCGCTTTCTGATTCTTCAATTAAAAACCCTTCTTCTTTCAGATTCGATATCAAGAAGCTGATCAAATTTTTATTATCTTCGATGATCAGGATTTTCATAGTTAGCTGTTTTTAATTATATAATAAAAAATTTCTTTATTAAAGAAATAAGTTTTATTCTCATTAAATTGCAGAAATATTAGTTATATTGTATTTTTTTAATTTATGTTAGAATATATTTATAGTATATGAAAGTTTTTGAAAATAATTTAATAAGATAGATATCACTCCTTTGCGTTTATTTTATCGGAGTAAAATTCGTTAGATAATAAAAAAAGAATTAATTAATTAGTAAAATAATAAAATTAAAATTAAAAATAATATTATGTTTTTTGGATTAGCAATTATCACAATCGGAGTAGTATTTCTTTTGCATAGTTTGGGAATTTTTTCTGGCGATGCATGGAATATTATCTGGCCTTGCTTGCTTATAGCTGTTGGTCTTAGTATGCTTTTCAAAGATATAAACAATGAAAAAAGATGCAGAAGTTTTGGAGATAAAGTTGAAAGGATATTCAGAGATAGAGAATAGACTCTAAGTTAAAAAAACCGGATAATTATTATCCGGTTTTTATTATTTATTATTGAGATAGTTCGTTCCATTATAATATTCATCAGCTCTTTTTGCTATCTTCCGCATAGTGGCAACGGCTTCAATGGGATACATACCTGAGGCAGTTTCATCGGAAAGCATTACAGCGTCAGCTCCACTGAATATGGCATTAGCAATATCAGCGATTTCTGCTCTTGTCGGCCTAGGTTTATCAATCATAGAAGCGAGCATTTCAGTAGCAACTATTGCTGGTTTTTTATACCAATGAGCTCTTCTTATCAATTCTTTTTGTATTATAGGAAGTTCTTCAATGGGGACTTCTATGCCTAAATCTCCGCGAGCAACCATTAATCCGTCTGAATATTTAGCGATATTATCTATATCAATAAGTGCTGTACCTCTTTCTATTTTTGCAATAATTTTGATATTTTTATTTTTTATTATTTTTTTTAATTGTCTAATATCTTTACCAGTTTGAACAAATGATAAACAAATATAATCTGCTCCGTTTTCTGCCCCGAATATTGCATCTGCTTTGTCTTTTGCAGTAATAACGTTGCTTGAAAGATTGGTGACTGGAATATTTATTCCTTTTCGAGATAGCAAGTGTCCTCCTCTAATTGCTCTAGCAATTATTTTTTTATTTTTTATTTCTGATACTTCAAGTTCAATCATACCATTAGCTAAATAAAATGGTTCGCCTATTTTCATATCCTTGTATAGGCTTGCATTATCTATTGGTATTTCATTTTTTTTGATATCTGCAGAGCCATAAATAAAAGAATATATTTCTCCTTCTTTTATTATAATTCCATTGCGTGATAAAATTCCGATACGAATACGTGGTCCTTGGAGATCCATCATCATTTTGACATCTATACCGCTTTCTTCTTTAATTTTTGCCAAATATGATTTTACCCTGTTCCATTGTTCATAAGTGCCATGAGAAAAATTTATCCTTGCGATTCTCATTCCTGTTTCAACCATGTCTTTTAATATTTTATAATTATCTGACGCTGGCCCGATAGTGGCTATAATTCTTGGATCCATAAAGTTTTTTAAAATTATTATTACTAAATAATTATACCATTTTTATCGTTTTTATGGGAGGATTGATAACATTTTCTTTTTTTGCGTTATACTTTTTTCTATAGTAGAATGATATAAAATATATGATTTTTCAAAACAAGAAGAAAACATTGAATAGTGCGGAGGTGATGGCAAGAGGCGGTATCGGTAAAAGACGAGAAAATAGAGGATATTTATCTTTGGATAAGCCTAATATTAAACTATCAGAAGAGGGCAAAAAATTGTTAGAAATACTCCAAACTCGCGAAAATATTTTTTTAACGGGAAAAGCAGGAACTGGAAAGACTACTTTTTTAAAATATTTCAGAGCGACTGCAAAAAAGAATGTTGTTGTTCTAGCTCCAACTGGAGTTGCTGCAGTCAATATACAAGGACAAACAATACATTCATTTTTTAAATTCCGTCCTGGGGTCACGGAGAAAGACGTTAAAAAAGTTTATAAAAATAGAGAGATTTATGAGAATATTGATGTTTTAATCATTGATGAGATCTCTATGGTAAGAGCAGATCTTTTTGATTGTGTCGAAAAATTTTTAAGGATAAATGGTCCAGAGCCTGGAAGTCCGTTTGGCGGAATCCAGATCGTAGTTGTTGGAGATTTATATCAATTGCCTCCGATTGTACAGGGAGGGGAAGATATGATTTTTAAAATAGTCTATAGAAGCCCATATTTTTTTGATGCAAATTGTTTTAAGCTAGGAAAATTTTCGATGGTTGAATTGCAGCAGGTTTATAGACAATCTGACGAGGAATTCATAGAATTGCTTGATTCAATAAGAACGTATAGGCTTGATGATAATCATTTATTAAAAATAAACCAAAGAGTTTTGAGCCCTGATAGTAGTTATGATGATTTGGGAGTTATTTTGGTTACTAATAATTATACGGCCGAAAAAATCAATTATGAAAAATTGATTAGTCTTTCTGGTAGTGAAAAAAAATATAGGGGTCTTGTTGATGGAGAATTCAAATCGAATGATCTTCCTACTCTTCAAGACTTGTCTTTGAAAGAGGGCGCGCAGGTAATGCTATTAAATAATGACCCGAAGAAAAGATGGATAAATGGGGATATTGTCAAAGTAATCAAGATGGAGGATGATTATGTGAGAGTAATGTTTGATGACGGATCTTTTGATGATATTAATAAATATAAATGGGAAAAGGTGGAATTTGCCCTTGAAAATGATGGAAAAATAAAATCGGAAATAATTGGAAGCTTTTTCCAGTTCCCGATGAAGTTAGCATGGGCAATTACAATCCATAAGGGACAAGGAAAAACGTACGAAAAAGCAGTTATTGATTTTGGTAATGGAACTTTTGCTCCTGGGCAAGCATATGTTGCCTTGAGCAGATGTCGATCTTTTGAGGGATTGCATTTAAAAAGACCATTAGAATATAATCATATATTAATAGACGAAAGAGTCGAAATTTTTATGCAAGAATTCCCAAGATTAGAATTGTCTTGACAAATTATTTAAATATGATATAGTTATGGATAATATCGAGATCTTAAAAAAAGCGAAGTCTCTGTATTTATATAATTTAGAGTCTCCGCTTTTTTTATTAAATTTATGCAAACTAGAACTAAGCAAGTGAAAAAAAGTTTTAAATCTGGATATAACCAGAATTTTAAAAAAAAGAATAGTGTTAGAGGTAATTTCGGCAAAGGTAGTATCAGTTCTGCTGAGAATAAGCCAAAATTTGGAACTGGAAGTAAACCAGTTTATAAATCAAAGTTTGGCAATCAAGAGGGAAACCGAGGAGGAAGATTTGTCTCAAAAAATAGTAATAAATTTTCTGGCAGTAGAATAGATGTATCAAGATTTATCCAAAAGAGCAGTATTGATGATGATAAGGCGGAAGTTTATATTCCAAAAAATAAATTCATTGATTTTAAGGTTGACCAAAGATTAAAGGATAATATTGTTAAAAAAGGATACTTAGATCCAACTCCAATTCAAGATCAAACTATTCCTTTAATACTTGAAGGAAAGGATGTGGTTGGCATCGCTAACACTGGAACTGGAAAAACAGCAGCTTTTTTAATCCCTTCAATTAATGATGCTCTTTTAGATCGAAACAGCAAAACGATAATCATTGTTCCTACTCGTGAACTTGCCCAGCAGATTGAAAAGGAATTCAGAGAATTCACTTTTGGATTGAAAATATTTTCTGTTATCTGTATCGGAGGGACAAGTGTCCGTAATCAATTTTTTGATTTAAAAAGGAGTTATAATTTTATTATTGGAACTCCTGGAAGAATAAAGGATATGGTTCAGCGAAAAGCATTGGATATGTCCCAATTCAAAATAGTTATTCTAGATGAGGCTGATAGAATGCTTGATATGGGTTTTATTGATGATATAAAATTTCTTATTTCCCAAATGCCGTCAAATAAAAAGGCGATGTGTTTTTCTGCAACTTTTCCAAATGAAATAGAATCTTTAGTCAAGAAGTTTTTAAAAGATCCAATTAGAATATCTGTTAGAACTGGAGAGTCCTCAAATAATGTTGATCAGGATGTTGTCCGAGTTTCTGATAAGAATAAAAAATTTGAAATCCTTTGCGATTTGCTTAATAAGCAGGAATTCAGCAAAGTTCTTATTTTTGGAAAAACAAAACATGGAGTTGAGAAACTTTCTATTTCTCTGAACCAGAAAGGGTTTAAGGCAGAATCAATCCACGGCGATAAAAGCCAGGTGAAAAGGCAGAAGGCATTAAGATTTTTTAGAATGAATCAGATAAATATTTTGGTTGCAACTGATGTTGCTGCAAGAGGACTTGATATTGATGATGTCAGCCATGTTATTAATTATGACCTTCCCGCTACTTATGATGATTATGTGCATCGCATAGGAAGAACTGGCAGGGCAAACAAAAAAGGAAGCGCAATTACATTCATATAGAATCGAAAACCGGTAAAACCGGTTTTTGTTTTTAAAAACCCTTGACAATTTTTAAAGGTGGCATTAAAATAAGCTTAACAATGGATATAGCTCCGTTGTAAAAAAAAATAGGTAGGGGTGCATATGCATTTCTACCATAATAGTACTTTTAAATATTCTATATAATATATTTGTTCTTTCTTATATTGGGTACTTATTCATATGAATTCGTACCCCTTTTCTTTTTTTATGGCCTAATAGGCTTTTTATTTTTGTTTTATTTTGTCTTCGTTTGATCAATTAAAATTAATAAAATTATTCGTCTAGTGCGAATAGATTTTAATGGATGATGTCGTATTCTTATTTTTATTATTATGATATGATTAATAAAAATAATAATTAATTTAAATAATATTATGACTGGATTTGATTTTTTATTCACTATTTTAGTGAATTTGATTATTGAGCTTCCATTGCTTTTTATAATAAGCAAATTCATTATGAAATGGGGTTATGAAACTGATCATGTTATTTTTTCAGGAACAATTGGAGCTGCGATGAGGATTTCTTATATTTATTTTGTTTTGCCGCTTTTTATAGTTGATAGTATTCCTTATTATATTTATGTGCTTCAGGCGATAGGAATTTTAATTGAATCTTTAGTATTGTATAATGCACTTAGGGTTGAATTCAATAAGGTCTTGGTTGTTTCTGCTATTATTAATATAGCTTCTTTCTTAGCAGTACCTAGGGTTATGTATTTTATAACTAATGGAAAATTTTAATCTTATGGATAGATTTCTCCTGATTAATATCAGGAGTTTTATTTTTTTGGATGTTGTTAAAAATACTTTGTATTAAAGTTAAAAGTTTTATATAATAGATGAAAGAATAACTTAAGAATTGAAATATGGAAGAGAACCCAAAAAAAGATAATATTGACAATTTAAATCGTATTGATGAAAAGGATAATGTTTTTCAGGATATCGATCCTAAAAAACAAATCCTTGATAGCGATTCACTGAAGGATTATTTTGGCATCCAAGAAGGTTCTAAATCTTCTGATCTGCGAGTAAGATTTTCTTTTTATTTTTCTCAGATAAAAGAAAAATTAAACCAGAGTATGTTTTGGCAGGAACTGGTTTATTTTTGGACTCCTAAAAAAATAGCTATTCTTTTTGGCACTATTTTAGGAGTTTTTTTATTTTTATATATTTTTTCTTATGTTGATATCAAGAAAAATGATGCTGTTGCTAGATATAGATTAGTTTCTGAAAAAATATCACAATCTGCTACTATTAAGATTTCTATACCTTCAGGAATTGATATAAATGATGCGAAGAATAAAATAACTTTTAATCCTAAGTTAAGCGGAGATTGGACCGCTGGACAATCTAGCATTTTTTCTTTTGCTTTTGCCGCTGATGATTCTTCTAGTCAGACTTTATATTTTAAGCCAAATGATAAACTATCATTGAATCATTATTATGATGTTTTTCTCAGCTTAGGAAATAATATGGAAATCAAAGCAGATTTTTTAGCAGTAGAAGATCCAAAAGTCGTAAATGTTTTTCCTGATAATAAATCTGAAGCTCCTGAAAATTCAGAAATAACAATTGTTTTTAATAGACCAATGATTGAATCTTCGGACATTGGAAAAGTTATAGAGGATGCCCCTGTTGAAATTCTTCCGAAAATAAATGGCAATTTCAAATGGATAAGCAAATCAGCACTTCAATTTGATTTGTCTGAACCCCTTATGCCTTCTTCTAATTATGAAGTCAAGGTTAAGGATGGATTTGTTTCTTTGGATGGATTAAACGTTGCGGAGAGCAGTTTTAAATTTGAAACAAGAAATCTCAGATATTTAAATAATTTTTCTGAAGAAAAGAAAATTGTTATTTATAATGAACCAATAAGGATTTATTTTAATCAGCCTGTTGATTTAAAAAAAATGATTGGAGAGATAAGACTTTATAATTCTGAGAATAAGGAAATTCCTTTTTTTGCACGCTATGCCAGTAAAAGTAAAAATAATGATTCTTCTAATTCTGAAAATGTACTTGGAGTAGAGTCTTTGGGTGATTTTGTTTCTTCAACAATCAATTCTTTGGATATAATAAATAGTTCAATTAATACTGTTTCTTTGGGAGAATTCATTGATAGCGGAAATTCAGAAGAAGATAAAAATATTATAGAAATTTTTAATAAGCCTAATTCTTTTGACCGTTCATATTTGTGGGATCTTCAAAGCAATTATTCTCTAGAGATTAATAAAGCATATCCATTACAAGGAGATATAAGCTTTGATGCCAAGAAAAAAATAGTAATTCAGTCCAGTGGAATCGTCAAGGATTGGAGAAGTGTTTCTGATAATACTAGCGAGGTTGATGTCAACTTTTTCGACCCATCAGGAAAATTATCAGTAAATTTTTATGAAGATATCGATGTTTCAAAAACGGTGATTACTTCTTCTGTTCCTGTGAGCCATATGGAATATGGTCAAAAATGCAGTGATGATAATCTAAACATATATGATGTTAATTGCCAAAAGATTCCTAACAGAAAAATTATTTTAATTTCTTTTTCTCAAGGAAAATCTAATATTGGTGGGGAAATAAATGTTACTTTAAAAGATATTTATAACAGCAGCGGCCAGAAAATAAATACAAATGAGGTGAGTCAGACTTTAAAAGCATATAAAACATTGGATGTGAGTTTGGGAAAAAATCCTTATATTAGCAATTTGTCTTCTTTGGTCTTATGTTCAAATAATCCTTTGCTTATACCTGATAAAAAAGATTTCAAGGATCTGATAAAAACTAATTTTGATTACGAAGTTTTTTCTTGGGATGCGTCTTGGAAGCAAAAAATTGATGCAAAGGGAAGCGAGGCAATGTATTGTCCAGAAGGGGCTTATGTTACGAATATAAATGTCGGATTTATACCTGAAAAAAATTATAAATTTGATTTTATTATCAGTGATGTTTTCGGGCAAAAAATTTCGATATCTAAAGATGTTGTTACTTCTAAAATGGAAGGCGAATATATCTCTATTTTTCCAATGCAGCAATTATATGCGGTAACTTCTCCAGACAAGACTTCTATTTCTTTTGGAACTCAAAATATAAATTCTGTCAATCTGGAAATATGCAAGAAAACTGATGCTTATAGTTTTTATGGCGATTATAATGGCAGAAATAAGAATAACGATACTGTTTATGGAGAGAAAAATGATATTAACTGTAAGGAAATCAAAAGCAAGAAAATATCTTTATCAGAAAGATATTGGATAAATAATTATTTTACTGTCAATATCGGTGAATATTTCAACCAGCCAATTGGAAACTATGTAATAAAAATATCTAATAGTAAATATAATCAGGGGAAAGCGATATTTTCTTTTTTAACTATTACTAATTTAGCAATAGCTGAAAAGAGAATGGATTTAAAAGATGATAACGTTAATGAGAGCCAAGATTTTTTTAAAGATTTAAAAAATATTTACTGGGTTACAAATATCAAAACTCAGGATCCGATTGAAGGGGCAAAGATAAAATTATATAGTTCTGGAAAGATAGTTGAAGGAGTTACTGCATCAGATGGATTAGCTTTAATAAGTCCAGTTGGAAATCTTGAAGTGGTAGTAGTTGAAAATGGAGATGATAGCGCTATTGTCGGAAGCGGTAGCGAGAGTCTGAATAATGCTAATAGAGCTTTTTCGATAAAAAAATCTTATTTATACACAGATAAGTCAAATTATCAGTCTGGTGAAACTGTAAATATCAAAGGAATACTTAGAACTGGTTATGATGGCGATTATCAGATGTCAGACAAAAAAGCAAATGTATACATTAACAGTCCTAAAGGAAATAAAATTTCAGAGGTTGAAATCGATCTTGATAATTTCGGTTCTTTTAATACATCAATTGTTTTAGATAAAGATTCTGCTCTTGGTTCTTATTCTGTGTGTGTTACTGATTATAATTGCGGATATTTTAATGTGCTTGAGGGAATTCAAGCTACTTTTGATACTAAGGTTACGACTAATAAAGATGAATATGTTTCCAAGGATGTAGTTTCTTTAGATATTAATGCTAATTATTATTTTGGCATTCCTGTTGAAAATGGAATAGTGGAATATACTGCGTCGGCTAAAAATTACTATTTTGATAAGTATCAGGAAGGAAATTATAATTTTAATATGATTGAGGATGATAATAGCAATAAGTTTCTTTTTAAGGGAAGTACAACGCTTGATATTAATGGAAAAACTAATATTAAAAAACAAATTGATCTAGATGCCCTTTTTAAGGACGAAAAACAAAGCAAGATTATTACTTTTGACATTTTAATTAAAAATTCTTTTGGACAGAGCGTCAGCGTTCAAAAGTCAGTTATTTTCCATTCTGGAGAAACTTATCTTGGAATCCAATTGGGTTCGTATTTCATTTCGAAAAATGAAAATATCAAGATGAATATAATGTCAACTGATATTAACGGCGGAGTCAAAACAACAAAGAATATAAGTGTATTATTTTATAAAATCGATTGGGTACGTTCTGGAAATAATTGGGAAAAAAAGGCAACATTAACTAATAAGCAATTAGCTGCTACTAATACAAGCGGATTTTTCAGTTCTAGCTCCCAAAAAATAGATAAAGAAGGTGAATATGAAGTTGAATTATCAACAACTGACAGCAAGGGGAATAAGGTGAATACAAAAATAACATTGTATGTTTATGGTAATGATGGACAAGTCGGAGTACAAATAAAAGATGAAGATATTTTAAAATTGAAAACGAATAAAGATAAGCTTAGAAACGGCGATACCGGCGAATTAATAATAGAGGCTCCTTATCCAAAGGCAAAAGCGTTGATTACTTTAGAGCGAGGTAAAATTTTTGAATATAAGGTTGTTGATATTAATGGCGGATTTTATAGTTATAAGTTTAAAGCTAATAGTAACTATGCTCCTAATGTTTATGTGTCTGTATTGTTACAATCTCCTGATCCGACGGTAAAATTTGCCATGAAAAGTTTTAATATTGATAGCGGCGACAATAAACTAATAGTAAAATTAACTCCCGATAAAGTGAATTATGCGCCTGGGGAGAAAGTAAGACTAAGGGTTTTTACCGCTGCAAGTGAGTCTAATGGAGTTCCGGCTGAAGTTTCTTTATCCGTAGTCGGTTCAAATATTGCAAATATAAATAATTCAAAGAGAGATCCTTATGTATTTTTTTATGATGGTTTCCCTTTAACAGTTTCAACATCTTCAAATATTAAGAATATAATAAGCAGTGAAAATAAAGGCAATGAAAATCTCAAAGAAGAAGTAAGTAATAATAATGTCCCATTATTAGAAAATAATTTTAATAATGTTGCATATTGGAAAGGCAATATTCTAACAGGAACTAATGGTTTTTCAGATGTTGTTTTTCAGTTACCGGATACTTTAGCTTATTGGCAGGCAGAAGCTATCGGGGTGACAGCAGGCTCGAAAATCGGGATTTCATATCTTAATTTTAATACGGAAAAAGAAGTAACGATTATGCCTTTTAAACCAAAGTTTATTATTTCGGGAGATTCATTTTATGTCGGTGTGAAAATATTCAACCAATCCTATTATAAAAAGAGTTTAAAAGTGTCTTTCAATAGTGATTCTTTGATTTTTTCTGGAAAAGAAAAAGAAGTTGTTTTGAATATAGAAAAAGGAGATTCTCAATCGGTTTATTTTTCAGTCAGTGCTCCTAAAAATTTCTTAGGAGAATTCCATAATTTCAGCATAAGTGTTATTGGCGATAAGGTTGATGATGTAATCAATCAACAGATAATGGTCAGGCCTAATACTACTTATAAATTAGCAACGAATTCAAATTATTCGACGGAAAATAAGATAAATGATGTTATTTATGTTCCGAATGATGCTTCGTGCGAAACAGGAGATTTTTCTTTGCGAGGAGGAACAAATTTATCAGTATTCTTATCTGATAGTTTGAATTATCTGATAAAATATCCTTATAGCGGATCAGAACAGCTTGCGAGTAGTTTGAAAGGAATGTCTATTGTAAAAAGAAATTTGGATATTTCTGATCCATATAATAAATTCAATTTGAGCAAGATTTCTTATGAAGGGAAAGAATATGCTTTTGATGACTTAATTGATAATGGTCTTATCAAGATTTATAAAAATCAGAATAATGACGGAGGATTCAGTTTTTTTGGAGAAGCTGATTCTAATTATTATACTTCTTTAAAAGTTTTGGATATGCTTATTGAAATGGAAAAGATTGGAAAAATAAAAGCTGATAATAACAGATTAACTAAAGCAATTAATTATATTTATCCTATTTTTGATAGTGAAAACAAAGATAATGATAGGATAATAGCAGCGGCTTTCAGCTTAGTTTTTAGCGATAAATATAAGGATGATAAGAAAATAAAAAATGCAATCGAAGATATAATCAAAAATAATGAATCACTTAGCAAGATCAGCAATCAATCTCTGGCGCAGTTGAGTATTATTATTAATAGAGGCGGATATAGCTGGGGCGCAGATGGAAAATTAAATAAGCTTCTTGATGATAGAACAGATGCTGATGCAAGAGGCGTATTCATTAAACCAAATGAAAATAATTTCGGAGATAATTATGAAAATAGTATTATTGATACCGCTTTATATTTAAGGTCTATTGCAGTCGGAAAGAGAGATACTAAAAATAATGAAAAGATAATCAATTGGATTATTAATTCGAGATTTAAAGATGGTTCATGGGGGTCAACACAAAATACGGTTAATGCTATTGAATCATTAGTCGAATTCTTGAATTGGAAAAAAGAAGCTAATGCAGAATATTCTTTAATAGTAAATGTAAATGGAAATGGATTTGATAAATATAGTTTTAATCCCTTAAAAATTTTTGACCAAATATATAAAACAGTAAATATAACAGAACTTCAGACTGGAAAAATAAATACAGTCGAATTTGATAAGACAAGCCATAGAAGTCTGTTTAAAGATGCTTTTTATTATAATATTTATTTGAAATGTTATTCATCTTCTAGTGCTGAGCCAGAAGATGAGGGATTTACAATTGACCGATCTTTTTATTCTTTGAATGATAGCAAAGGGGAAAAAGAAATATTAACTGCACAAACTGGCGATGTATTAAGATCTCATTTGAAAATAATAGTCCCTGAGGAAAGAAAATTTGTCTTTATAGAAGATTTTATTCCTGCTGGATTTGAGATATTGGATATGGATTTGATTACCGATCAAAAATCATTGAGGTCAATTGAAAAAGAAGTCAAGAATGATTATCTATATCCAGATTATAAAGAGGTAAAGGACGATAGGGCGATGGTATATAAAGATTATCTTGCCCCTGGTGTTTATGAGTTCGATTATTATGTTCGAGCTACAACTAGAGGTAATTTCTTGCAATTACCTAGTCTTATCTATGAAAGAAATAATCCAGAGGTTTTTGGACAGACATCTTCATCTTATTTTGAAGTCAAATAGAGGGGATGGGTTCTTGAAAATAAAAATACAAGAAAAAGAGGCTGTAAGCCTCTTTTTCTTGGAAAATTATGTTTTTATTTTCTTTTATGTTAAAATTAATTATTATATATACATATGAAGAAAAAAAAGATACAGTTATATATTATTGCTTGTGTGGCCTTATTAAGTTTGGCATTGTTAGTTTTTTTAATATTTCAAATGCAAATGAAAAATATTGAACAGGAAAAGACTAATTCATTATTGCAAGAAAAGATAGCTGCTATTGAAAGAACCAATAGAACCGAACCGATATTCAAGCAAGTAGAAGATGTTGCTCCAAAGGAATATCTTATTGAAAATCTTCCATTAAATAAGGAATATATTGGGAAGTGGGAGAGGGTATCAATTACTATAAATGGCGAACAAGAAAAGTTTTCTGCTGCAACACTTGAAATCACGGATGGGACTTTTATCAAGACTACTAATTGTATTATTTCTGGAGCATTATCTGTTTCTGAAGATAAAATGATTATGAGTGTGGAAAGGGATGATTGTAAAGAAGGAAAAAATAATTTTACTAGCGATTATAAGGTTTCTTCTGACAAAAATGGCCTAATGCTTTCGATCAGTGATTCTGAATATGAGATAATAGAGGGCTATAGAAGGATTCTGACTCCTGTATCTGAAGAAAAAACTGATTTAAATAATAAATAATAAATTATAAATAATAAAAATATTATGAAAAAATGTATAGCATTTTTAATATTACCATTGCTTTTATTTTTTAATTCTGTTTTTGCTACAACCGAAACCAGTGTTAATGATTTAATTTATCTTGATAGTATTAATGTGAGTGCTGTTTTAAATACTTCAGGAAATGTTGATATAAAATGGTCTTCTTATACCCAAGGAGGAAATTTTTCTTATTATAAAGTAGTACGTTCGCAGACAAACAGCAGCCCTGTTTATCCTGATGATGGATATATTTATTACTCTTCTGACTTGAATGTTCTTTCTTATAGCGATACAAATGTTCCTCAGGGGGTAAGTTATTATAGAGTTTGCCAAGTTGATGCATCAAAAAGGTATTGCTCGAAAAATGTCATTAAAATAGTTAAAGGATCGGATAATGTAATAAAAGATAGTGTCGTCTGTACAATGGAATATGCTCCGGTCTGTGGAAACGATTTTAAGACATATAGCAATAAATGTATAGCGAAAGCTGCTAATGTTACAATCAAATATGATGGAGAATGTAAAAAAGCTGAAATAAGCGAAATTGTCTGTGAAAGTGATACTATTTGCAAAGTAAAAATAGGAGATTCTTTTATAATAAGATTGAATGAAAATCCAAGCACTGGATATCAATGGTCAAACAATTATGATAGTACAATATTAAAGCTTGAGACAAAAAATGAAAGTAATGCTTGTAATGGAAATGCAGTTGGTTGTCCCAATAGTGTTTCTTATAAATTTACTGCGCTTGCTATCGGCGATGCAAAAATAATTTTTACTTATGCACGATCTTGGGAGAGTGCAGAACCTGCTGAAAAGAGAATTTATAATATAGTAATTGTTGAAAAAGATAATGCAACTTTATGTGATGATATTGCAAGTTATGTTTGCGGAAGCGATGGAAAGACTTATAAGAATGAGTGTTTAGCTAAAGTTGCTAATGTAAAAGTTAAATATAGCGGTGAATGTAAAGGGCAATCTAGTTATTCAAACGATTCTCTTAAAGGGATGAGCCGTGATGAATTATTAAAGATTTTGATAATGTTATTACAAGTTTTAATTTCGAAGGGACAAGGAATTTAATTAACGAAAGGCATCTTTTTACGATGCTTTTTAAATAAAGTAAATAAAGTAGTTTTAAATGGATATGTTAGGCTTGTCTAATATTTATTTTTGGCTTTTATATGCGATTTGTTATAAAATTTATTATTTTCCAAAGTGAATAGTAATATTGCTTAAAAAATGCAAAAAGGATAAGCTAGAATTAATAAAAACATATGAAATCAAAAAAAATAAAATTTAGTTTTAAGTCAAAATGGTTCTGGATAATTACTATTATTATTGCAATAGTCCTAATAGTAATTTTTATCCCTAAAGGAGAAAAAGCGCCTAGTTATGAAACAACAAAAGTTGAAAATGGAAAAATAGAACAAACAGTAGATGCAACTGGAAAAATAGAGTCTGCTGATAAAATATCCCTTAATTTTCAAATGAGTGGTAATATAAGCAGGAAAAACGTTAAAGAAGGAGATAAAGTTTTTGCTGGCCAATTATTAGCAAGTTTATCTTCTTTGGAATTAGATGCTACTGTTGCTCAAGCGCAAGCTTCTTTAAATCAGAAATTGGCTGGTTCTACTGTAGAACAAATAGATATTGTTCAGAAGCAAGTTGATTCGGCTAAGGTTGCTTATGAAAAAGCTAAAGCTTCACTCAATGATGTGGTAACGCTAGGAGAGACAAGTCTAAATTCTAAGTATAGTTATGCACTAACTTCTTTAAATGATGTAAATTTAAAAATTTATAATACTTTTACTTCAATAACATCAATTAGAGATAATTATTTTAATGGTTCTGATCAACAAGGGTTAATAGTTCAAAGTGCAGTAACATATAAAATTGGCGCAAGTATGGATGCAATTAATGTTTTAGTTGATAACACTAAGAGTGGAGATAGGTCTAGTATTGATAATGCAATTGTTGATGTTATTGTTTCGTTAGATAAGGTTTATAATGGATTGAATGAAATAAGGAATGCTTGCGATAATGGTGGAATGGATATTCCTGATAGTGTAATGACAGCTATTGATTCTCAAAAATCTATTGTTAGTGCATTAAAAGCTTCTATAGTGGCTTTGCAAAGTGAAATCAATTCGCTAAAAGTCCAGAACGTAGGAGATAAGAATAATGCTGAAGCAGCAATTGAATCTGCAAAGGCTAATCTTGACATACAGGAATCTAGTTTGAAGTCAATTAAGGCTGGTCCAAGAGAAGTTGATGTTGCTTATTATGAGGCTGTTTTGAATCAAGCGAAAGCAAATAGAGCTAAAGCTTTTCTTTATGCTCCAATTTCTGGAATAGTTTCTAAAGTAAATAAAGATGTTGGAGAATTAGTAAGCATAGGAGATGTTTTTATTGAATTGATATCGCCTCATTATGAAATAAAAATTGATATTCCTGAAACAGATGTTGTAAAAGTGCAAGTAGCGGATGAAGTAGAAATAACTTTCGATGCTCTTGGTAGCGATGTAAAATTTAAGGGGCATGTTATGACAATAGAACCTTCTTCAACTGAAATTCAAGATGTTGTTTATTATAAGGTAAGAATTAGTTTAGAAAATAGTGATGAAAGAGTAAAGCCTGGAATGACTGCTAATGTATTAATTAATACTGATAAGAAAGAAAATGTTCTTTATATACCATATCGAGCAGTGTTAAGCGATATTAAGGAGGGGAGGAAATATGTAAAAGTTTTAAATGGTGGACAGGTATTGGAGAAAGATGTTGTTCTTGGAATAAAGGGAGATGGAGGATTTGTTGAAATCTTGTCGGGATTAAATCAGGGTGAAGAAGTGATTTTAAAAACTAATAAGTAGTACGCATGTTAATTTCAGTTAAAAATTTAAAAAAAGAATTCAAAGATGGAGAACTTACAACAGAAGTTTTGAAAGGGATTAGTTTTGATATTAAGAAGGGGGAATTTGTTTCTATTATGGGTCCGAGCGGTTCTGGAAAGTCAACATTAATGCATATTCTTGGCTTTCTTGATAAGCTAAGTTTTGGAAATTATTTTTTTGAGGATAATGACGTCAGTAATCTTTCTGATTTTGAATTAGCAAGGATGAGGAATCAAAAAGTTGGTTTTGTTTTTCAGTCTTTTAATCTTTTGAATAGAATGACTGTTCTTGAAAATGTCATGCTTCCTTTGGTTTATTCTAAGGGATTTGAAGGAAAAAAAGAAGAAAGAGCAAAAGAAATATTAGATCAAATGGGGCTTTCTCATAGATTAGATTATCTTCCAAATAGTATTTCAGGAGGAGAAAAACAAAGAGTGGCAATTGCGCGTGCATTAGTCAATAATCCAGAAGTTATTTTTGCTGATGAACCAACAGGAAATCTAGATTCAAAGTCTGGTTTTCAAGTAATAAAAACGTTGGAAAAGCTTAATGATGATGGTAATACAATTATTTTAGTTACCCATGAACGTATCACTGCCGAATATGCTGATAGAATAATTAATATTAAAGATGGATTTATTGTGGATGATTCTTTAGTAGTAAAAAGACAACGTGTTGCAGAAAATCAAGAATTAATTAAATAAAGTATGGATTTTCGTGATTCGATAGTAGCTGCTTTCCAAATGATTGCTAGGAGTAAAATGCAGTCGTTTTTGACTATGCTCGGAATTGTTATTGGTGTTATGGCAGTAATTATAGTGATGTCGCTTGGTGCAAGCGCTCAAGAATTTATTTTGGGGCAGGTAAAAGGTTATGGTTCTAATATGGTAGCTATTGTTCCTGGCGTACCTAGTTCGGGTGCTCCTGCAGCTGCATTTGGCATAGTTGCCACCAGTTTAAAAAATAGGGACGCAGAAAGTATTATTAATTCTAATAATCCAAACATAGAGGGAGTTTCTGCGTATGTCAGAGGAAGTGATGTTATAAATTGGGAGGATAAAAGTGTTAGTACTACTTTTTATGGAACGACGGCAAGTTATACAGAAATAGAAAATAGCACAGTCGAAAAAGGAAGATTTTTTTCTAAAGATGAAGAACTTTCTAATGCAATGGTTGTTGTTTTAGGAAGCAAAGTTGCAAATGAACTTTTTGAGGATAATAATCCTTTGGGACAGAAAATAAAAATTAGAAAATCTAATTTTACTATTATTGGAGTTTTAAAATCAAAAGGGGGTAATTTTATACAAAATCAAGATGAAGAAATTTTTGTTCCTATAAAAACTGCTCAGAATGTTTTGCTTGGAATAAATTATTTAGATTTTATAAGATTAAGAGTTGATACGACTGAGAATATAGATAAAGTAAAAGATGAGGTAACGGCAATTTTACGGGAAAATCATAATATTGATAATCCGGAAGATGATGATTTTATGATTCGTTCAGTTGGACAAGCCCTTGAAATGATTTCTTCGGTTACTGATATCCTTAAGTTTTTCTTGGTTGCTGTTTCGGCAATTTCGTTAATTGTCGGCGGTTTTGGCATTATGAATATAATGCTTGCGATAGTCCAAGAAAGAATAAAAGAGATCGGACTCAGGAAAGCTTTGGGTGCAACGCGATTTGATATCGTTTGGCAATTCTTAATTGAAACCATAGCGATTACTTTTGTCAGTGGAATTATTGGAATAATCATTGGTGTCTCTATTTCATTCATTGCGGCCCAGGTAATAAATGCTTTGGGATATAGCTGGACTTTTGTTGTTTCTTATGATGGAATTATTCTTGGATGTTTCGTTTCGATTTGTATTGGGCTTATATTTGGGATTGTTCCAGCTTTACGTGCTAGTAAATTAGATCCTATTGAAGCATTAAGATATGAATAATTTTTTGAAATATTTTGTAATAGCTTTTGATAATTTAAAAAGACAAAAACTGCGTACTTTTTTGACTGTTTTTGCTATGGCAATAGGAATAGCTTCTCTTGTAGTAATGATTACTGCCAGTGAGAATTTAAAGAATTCAGTAATGAGCCAGCTTGATATTTATAGTCCTAATTCTATAAATATTGAAGTGAGAATTCCTGGAAAAAAAGCTGAATCTTCGGCATCAGGAGTAAATATTACTACTTTTAAAAATTCTGATGTTGATGAAATCAGAAAAGTTCCTAATGTTGATGAGGTTTATAGCTATGTAACTGCACAAGCGGTTATTAAATATAATAGCGAAAAAGATACAGTCATAATTTTTGGATATGGGGCTGAGGCAGGAGAAGTTGAAAAAATGGATTTTGAATCAGGTGGTTTTTATACAGTTGATGAAGAAAATTCTTTATCTTCGGTAGTAGTATTGGGGAGTAAAATCAAGGATCAATTATTTGGTGATAATGAGGCTGTTGGAGAAGTGGTATATATTAAAGGAAAGCCTTATAAGGTTACTGGAGTGATGAAAACAAAAGGAGGAGGGTTTGGTATAGATATGGATAAGCTTATTTATATCCCTTCAAAAGTTGTACAGAAGAAAATATTAGGTACTGATTATGTAATGGGAGTAATGGCAATGACCATAGATGCTAAAAAAATTAATCAAACAAAAGATGATTTGATTGCTATGATGAGAGATAGACATGATATTGAAGGAGAAGGGAAAGATGATTTTGAAGTAATGACAATGGAAGAAGCTAGAACGATGGTTGATACTGTTCTTTCTGGTATAACTTTTTTGTTAATGGCTTTAATTGCAATATCACTTATTGTTGCTGGAGTGGGAATTACTAATATTATGTATGTAACTGTAGTGGAAAGAACGTTTGAAATCGGACTTCGTATGGCTATCGGGGCAGAAAAAAAAGATATACTTTGGCAGTTTATTGCTGAAGCATTGGTGCTTACTTTTATGGGAGGCGTACTTGGGTTAATTGCTGGAGCAGGAATATGTTATTTTGTTTATTATCTTGCGGTGGTATTCGGATTTTCGTGGTCTCCTAGTATTCCATTGTGGACTTTTGGTTTTTCTATTGTTTTTTCTGGTCTTGTTGGATTATTTTTTGGAGTTTATCCTGCGAAGAAGGCCTCGAATCTTAATCCGATAGAAGCAATAAGAAGGGAATAAGGATCGTGTAAAATTTAAATAGGTTCGCAATTATTTTTTTGATATTTCTTTTTCTCCGACATAAATTCTTTGCTAAGAATTTAACTGCTTGCTTCCAGTCAAAGCAAGAGGCGAAGAAAAAGAAATATCAAAACGAATTGCGTTGTTTATGAAATTTTAATGTGCCAAAGGGTGAGAGTAGAGAAAATGGTAGATTGCTTCGCAATCTTTTTATTATTTTGGCGAGGTCCTTGGCGAGGTCCGACCTCGTAACGAAGTTGGACCTTGATTGCCAAACGAAATGTCCCCACTGTCATTGCGAGTCCGCCAGCTGGCGGACGAAGCAATCTAAAAGTCTAATAAAGTTGTTTTTTAAGATTATTTTGGTACAATATTATTAATGAAGAACATAATTAAAAACACAAATCCTCTCTTTCGTAAAAAACGAGCAGCTTTCACTCTCATAGAACTTCTAGTAGTCATTGCAATTATCGGCATCCTCGCCGGTATTATTATCGTATCAATGACCAAAGCAACAGATAGCGCTAATGACGCACGACGAAAAGCTGATATCAGTTCTATCAATAAGGCATTGTTAGT
>Ga0265297_10002988_pt1 | contig 32111 bp, 36 predicted proteins | sample Munlanlwell13791_FD_192502 | JGI IMG/M metagenome (GOLD analysis project Ga0265297, IMG submission 192502) | Leachate microbial communities from a municipal landfill in Southern Ontario, Canada - Leachate well 137-91 | ecosystem: Engineered > Solid waste > Landfill > Unclassified | place...
AGCGTAGGTCAGGTTCTCTTTCTCCTTCAGGGCAAAGACGCGTTTGCGGTAATCGAGAGAGTAGGCCATATCGATCAGGGGGGATGATATGCCTACAGTGTGCCAGATTATTTAGAAATAGCTATAACGACCCTTTTCTCCCAGGAAAAAATCCATAATTTCGCGCGCGGTCATGGGATATTCGGAACCTCGACACTCCATACTCAAAATGAATCGCATGTATCCTCGATTGCGCAGTTGCAAGCCATGTCTCCGAAGCCAGACCTCCTGACCCGTTTCCGAGTCCGAGAGCAATACCAGCCTGGAATCGCGTTTATACTCCTGCATGGAAAGAGTGGAACTCTGCTCTTCAAAAATAGAATTTTCAACACATCAAACCCTGAATATTCCTTGCCTCCTGTGAGTGAAAGGATCATTTGGAACGAAAAATCGAGTGGAAGGAGAACTTCACTTCTCTTTCTTCGTTCGTCAATCTTTGCATTCATCAAAATAACGCGCGAAGCCGTGGAACGCAGCCACTAGAGAAAATGTTCCCAAATCCCCAATAATCTAATCCCCAATCCCTACGTCACGCTTTCTTCATGTATGCGCCCGTCTCCGTATTCACCTTCACCTTGTCGCCCTCCTGCAGGAAGAGCGGAACGTTGACGGTGAGCCCGCTCTCGAGCTTGGCGGGCTTTTGGCCGCCGGTGGCGGTGTCGCCCTTCACGCCGGGGATCGTCTCCACGATCTTCAGATCCACCGTCGAAGGCAACTGAATGCCGATCGGGTGCTCCTCAAACATCAGCGCATCCACCTCCCCACCTTCAACCAGATACCGGATCGTGTCTCCGAGCATCTCTCTGTTCAGGAAAAACTGGTCATAGCTCTGCAGATCCATGAACGTGTACTGCTCGCCGTCATTGAAGAGGTACTGCACGCGGCGATAGCCCACATCGGCCGGTTCAATTTGCTCGCTGCCCTGAAAGTTCTTGGCAATCACCGCCCCCGTCTTCATGTTCTTCAACTTACACTGCATGTTCGCCTTGCTCTGGCTCTTGCGGCCGAACTGAGAGGCGACGATGAGATAGGGAACCCCGTCGAGTTGAATGGCGCGGCCCGGTTTGAGCTCTGTGATCACGTACATAGTGAAGGAACGTTAGCGGATTGCTGCACCAGAGAGCAAGGTTTGGAGTACGAGAAAATCAGAATATTGGAGTATTGGAATACTAGGGAAAGCGGATGAGTGTTCGTTCACAGAAACCCTATTACTCTAATATTCTAGTATTCCAGTATTCCAGTATTCTAGTACTCCAAACCCCAACACCCTCACATCCACTCCGCACTGAACATACTCACTGCTGAGACGCTTTCTGCCAACCCAAACGAATAATTTCCTGTCGAACTCTTTCCGGGAAATTCTCGGGTCCGCCGGGGAGCGCGAAGTAGAGCCTGCGCAGGATCCTACCCTGATCGGCATGCCCCTCGAGCGCCTTGAGCTCCTGCGTGAACTGATTGAGACGGGCCTGCGTGAGGTGGTAGACGAAGATGCGCTGCCTGATACCTGCCACAATCTGCTGCACTTCGGATTCCGTGAGAGAGGGAATTTCTTCGACTGGCAGGTATGCGGAAATCTGCTGGAGCAAGATCGGATCAACCTTCTGCATCTGGCCCAGCTCCTCCTGCTTGTCGAGGGAGAGAGCAAGCATGACCAGTGCTGCCGATGCCTCGCGCTGCACTTCTGGTTTGAGCGTGGAAATACCCTGACCCTTGAGAATCTGGAACTGCGGTTGCAACTGAGTCCACAACTCGGGAAGGCCCTGCAGGTTTCCTGTTTCGACAGTTTGCGTGAGAACGCTCAGGGCATCCAGAAGCAGGCTGTCACGGGCATCGTCGGAGGCACTGACGCCGTCGGCAAGCTGGGAGCTCGTCTCGAGCACCACTTGCTTCAGCATGTACCCCTGGTCACCCGGCAACGTAGCTGCGAGGTCACTCGCATTCTGTGACACGACCTGTTTCAGAAGGAATTGTGCGAGCGTCGCATCGCCGGAGCCGGTAGCGAGCGAAACGAGCGTCGAGCGGTACTCCTCGAGCGGCAGAGCGACGGCTCCCGTCTCACCCTGCACGAGCAGGGCGGCAGCTTCGGTCAGGCGCGTATCGGCATGCTGGAGCTGCTTCTGCATTTTGGCCTCGTTTCCGATTGTGAGGAAGAGATCCACCGCCTCCACGGCACGCTTAACCGGGTAGAGAGTGGATGTTGGCAGGATGCGCGCGCGCTCAGCCAGACGCGTTTGCTGGAGTTGAGCGACCTCCTGACGATGCACGGCATCGAGCGTAAGGTTGTCCTGCGCCCACGGGGATTGATAGGAATTGCTTGAGAGCTTCTGCGCGTACGGAGTGCCGGCTGCACGGAGGATGACCCACTGCCCTGCCACGAGAGAGAGATTCTTCCCGCCACGGGTGATCACGGCGCTTCGGTCATACACTTCGACGCGCATTTCTTTGGCTCCACCAATCGACACGCTGCCACCATTCACCGTCACGAGACCTACGGGAGTGAACACGGTCAGCCCGCGCAGGTTTGCGGGAACGAGCCCCTGTATCCAGAGACGACCTGTAAAGAGCGAGAGGGTGGGCACAAGCTCCGTGGCAGGTTCCATCCTGTCCGAAAGATCCACGAGATCGATCATCGTTCCATGGTCGAGTCGGACCACGCCGTCATCCCCCAGCACAATGCTCGCCTGCCCGTCCTCCCCCGTTTGGATGCGCATACCTGCGCGCAACGTTACTTCCTCCGTTACCGGCTGCCACACTTCATCGATAAGGATGGAAACATCTCCATGCGGCAGGAGCATCGTCTCGGAGAGCGCGGCAGACTGGGACGCCCAGAAGATCCGGGGACTCATCTGCACGACAAAAACGAGGAGCACCGCCGTGGCGACCCACTTCACCCCCCAGAACATGCGTCGGCTCTGCGCAACAGGCACAAGCTCGGACGAGAAACGCTGCCAGAGAAGTGATCGCAACCCTTCCGGAGCCACAAACCATCCGCGGAGTTCCACGAGGAATCCATGGGCACGGTTGGCAAGGAGAGAGGCAGAGATGCGCTCCCAGATGACACGCTTCGTCTCGGATGTGGGTGTGAGAATAGCTTTGGCTGCACGCAACGCCTCGGGCGCTTCCATCCGCGCCTGCAGACGGGTCTGGATACGGCTCTGTGCACCCGCAGGGGGCGTCAGGTCACGTTGGAGCCGCAGGAGGAGGTCCTCTGTCGACATATCACACCAAGTAAACCGGCGAAAAGGCGCTTTTGTTACAGCAGATGAGAGAGAATGCCTTCCCGATCTCCTCTCCACCCGCTTGCCGGCCGTAGCCTTGGCGAAGGCTGGAAGGGGGGAGAGGGTACCCGCCCGAACGTACCCGTTCGGTACGGGCGGGGGGTGAGGGGGTTGTTTCACAGCATTCCATGGGCTTCGGGGGGGAGCAGGGATTCCAGTTTTTCCAAAGCACGGAACTTGAGCACCCGCACGGCACCCTCGCGCATATTGAGAGTGCGGGCAATCTCGCTATGGGGAAGATCGGCCATATACGAGAGCTGCAGAATGTCACGATAGCGTCGGGGCAGCTGGTCCATGGCGGTGCGCACCATTCTGAGAACGTCCTCACGCTTGGCATTGGTATCGGCACGATTCATCTCGTCGGGATCGTGAAGCTCTTCGGGAACTTCCTCAGTCTCTTTGTGGGAACGGTAGACATCGATCACCTCGTACCGCGCGATGCGGAACAGCCACGCCGCGAAGGGAATGCCCTTCCGCTCGGAGTAGGTGTGCAGCTTCTGCCAGACCTTGAGGAAGATATCGGCCACCAGATCCTCGGCCATCTCTTTATCGAAACGGAATGCCGCATAACGATAGACCTGCGGAAAGAAGTGATCGTAGAGCGCGCTGAACGCCTGCGTATCGCCCTCCTGCGCCTTGCGGACAAGAGAGAGAATTTCGGGCTCGGTGAGGATGATGGGATCCGCCATGGAAGTGCCGAGTATACAAGAGGAATGGAGGATTGGGGATTGGAATACCGGAAAACTGTAAATGGAATTCTGAGCGAAAAAGCTGGATACATGAATCCTGACCCCCAATATTCTAATCCCTATTCCCTACACTACTCCCACTCGATCGTGGCGGGTGCCCTTCGGCTACGCTCAGGACGCCCGCGTCATTCCCATTCTATGGTGGCGGGCGGTTTGCTCGTGAGATCGTAAAAGACGAAATCGATGCCCGGGAGCTCCATAATCCTGTGCGTCATCCGCTGCAACACTTCAACGGGAAGCGAGGCCGCGCGCGCCGTCATGGCCTCTTGTGATTCCACGGGACGCAGAACGATGGACTGGCCGCCCGGTGTCGCGCCGAACGGCAGCAGCACCACGGGGAATTGCCAGATCCGCTCGTACAGATCCGCACGGCGCATCTCTTCCGTGACAATGGCATCGGCTTCGCGCAGCTTCTCCGCCCGCTCCTTCGTGACCGCACCCGGAGAAAAAATAAAGGGACGCGGCTCGGCGGAGGAGGTACACAGGAGCACGCGGTTGAACTCGCGGCGGCGGTTGGGAATCTCGGTCGCCAGCCGCCACATCTGTTCCGTAAGCACACAAGGCTCCTTGGAAAAAAGCGCGAGCGCATGACGGTACGTCCGCCCATCGCCCTGCACCCCGACACTCTTCACCGGCAGCACCGCCCATCCCCCGCTCCAGCGTTTGATTCCCACGTCATCAATCGAAAAGACATCCGGCTTGGTCGCGCAGAGAATCCGCACCCCGAGTCCGGGACCCGGAAAGGGATGCCGCCAGACCAGCTCGTGAGCCAGACCCAGTTCCTCACCCAACGCCCGCACCTCGTCTTTATAGAGCTCTTTGAGCGGCTCGACGACGAGCCCCTTCTTGAGCATCTGCTGAATCGCCGGAACGCGGTTATGGTGCGTCTTGATATGATCGGCGTGCCTGGTGCCCTTGGTCTCGATGGTATCGGGATAGATCGTCCCCTGCCCCAGCATCCAACCATCGGAGGCGGTAAGACCGAGATCCTCGCTCACGCGCTTCTGCACGGCGAGGAAAGTGTCGCCAATCGCACGCCGCTTCTCCTCGGGATCAATCAGGCCATGAAGCGCCTGGAAAAATTGCGCAGATGCATCCTCGATACGCACGTTGGTCACACCCAGCCGTTCGAAGGCGGCGCGGATTTCGGCAATTTCATTCTTGCGCATGAGACCGGTATCGACGAGCAACCCCTGCACGCGGTGCGCGCCCAGCACTTCGTTGAGCAGCACGAACGCCACGGTGGAATCAACCCCGCCCGACACAAGCATGAAGACTCTACGGTCGCCTACCTGCTCCTGAATCTCATCTCCGATGCGTTGTGCGTAACCCTCGACGGACCAGGGTGTGGCCGGACATAACTCGACGAACCTGCGCAGGATCTCGAGCCCGTGTTCCGTGTGCGTGACCTCGGGATGGAACTGCACCGCGAAGAATTTCCGGCGCGGGTCTTCGAATGCCGCATTGGTGCAGCTATCGGACAGAGCCGTAAGCTGGAATCCTTCGGGAAGTTTGGACGCCTCGTCGCCGTGGGACATCCATACGGTGCAACGCTCGCCGATGTCTTTGAGCAGAATGCCGCCGCCGCTGACCGGCCTGATTTCGGTATGGCCGTACTCTTTCACCTTGCCGGGCGACACCGTGCCGCCGAGCGTCTTGGTCATCCACTGCAGTCCGTAGCAGATGCCCAATACCGGCACGCCGAGTGAAAAGATCTTCGGATCGGCTGTGGGGCTGAACGTGTCGTAGACGCTCTGCGGCCCGCCGGAGAGGATGATGCCCGCCGCCCCTTTCAATTCCTTTGCCGGCGTCGAAGGATCGCGGATAGCGGAATACGCACCGAGGGCACGGACCCGGCGCGCGATCAGGTGCGCATACTGGCCACCAAAATCGAGGATGATGATCGGCCGCCGGATACCCTGCTCTCCCATGGAAACAGAATAGCCTGAGAGGGCTCATTGACAAAAGGCGAAGCATAAGAGACTATGCGCCCCCTATGCCAGAAACCCATTCCACATCCGAGATTGCTCGGAAACTGATTGCAGGTGCCAGCAGAGTAGCGAATGACGCACTGGAGCAATGCACGACAGCATTCGCCCCAAACCCAGAAAAAGATCCACCTAATGCATCAGAGATCGCACGTCGCCTGCACCAAGTCCGTGAAATGATGAAGCTAGCCTATGCAACCTGCATAGGTCTGCTCACAGAAATCAGGGAACTCAAAAGAGTGGAAAAGGAGAAGCCTGCTATGCAACCGAGCAAGCTGGACACGCAGCATGCGATCGACCTGCTCACAGGCAGATTTCCCACTGGCATCGAAGCAGGGACGAGGGCAGAAACGCTGCTTGTACAGATTGCCAATAATCATGGAAAGTTCCAGATGCAAATGATCACGATGCTGCAGGAAGTGGAGAGAATAGAGACACGGACTACCCCTCCTCAACCGGCCTCCGCGGTGAAGGTCGTGTCGAAGCCTGCAGGAAAAGCGGAGAAACCCGGTACCCGGCCTGCCAAAGCTCCGCGTGCAGTCTTCGCCTCTCAGAAAGATACGCCGGCAGCCCCATTGGAACTCGGCGAAATCGGACCCGAAGGGAGAGAATCCGATGCGCTTCCTTCCCTGCACGAGACTCCGGATGACCCCATCCAACCTCCAGTCGAAGGGCCGGCAGGAAATGAAGAAATCGATTGGACGGCAGTCACAGAGGAAGCATAATCAACGACACAAAGACGGAGATGGATGCAACTGCACCGCCAGAAGCAGCCACACAGTGTACGAAACGGCGCTGTCCTCCCACGCATGGAGGAAGAGTGCGGCGATTGAGATGCCGAGGAACACAAGAAATGTAAAATGTTGAATGTAGAATGTAGAATTATTGGTCTGAGAAAACCCATCTTTCGCCAGCAAACATTTTACATTATACATTCTACATTCTGCATTCATTCGGCGAAGAACAAACACCACCAGTGTTACAAAGAGAACAAACCCCAACACTCCCATCTCCACCCCGATCTGCAGGTACCAGTTTTCGGGCAGGAAAGGACAACGGCACGCGTGATCCGCCGGCTGCACCTGTGTAGAACCCAGGAAGACGCAGAGCCGGGGCGTGGTCTTCGCCCACGATGGATCATCCTGCGGACGGAGGAAAACACACGTCTCGCTCACGCGGTTCGAGGCTGGCCCCGCCGCGCCAAGACCCTCCCCCAGAGGATGATTGATTATCCGTCCGATCGCCTGCAGCGGCCGCACCAAGTGCCCGCGCGAGGAGGAGAGACGAAAGAAGACGGAAGGGAAGAGCGCGGACGCGACAATGCCGATGGACGCGACAATAATGATGGCACCGATGGCTGCGTGTTTGAGGTGTCGGCGCGGAACGCTTCTGCAGAGCGTTACCATGGCCATCACAAACGCTGCAATCCATGCCGCTCGCGAGAAGGTGAGGAATAGCGCTCCCAGTAAAAGCGCTCCACTCACCCAATACTTCAACGTTCTAGTATTCCAATATTCTATTATTCCTCTTCCCTTCGCCAACCAAGAGAGCCAAATCCCCAACGGAACCAGTATCCATAATCCCAATTGGTTCGGACCGCTCATCGTCGACTGGATCCGCCTGAGCCCCGTATCACTCACCTGCTGGAACGCGGCCACGGGCCCATCGGCGAAGTACAGCGAATGCGCAGGGGAATAGCCAAGCCACAGGAAGAACTTCATAGGGAGGAACGCCGTGAGAATGCCGTACATGGAAACAACCACGCCGATACCGATCAGTACTTTCGGCACCATTTGCATGAACGCCTCTGACCACGCAACGCGACGCGCGACGAGAAAGGCAACGAGCGGAACGAAATCATACCGAAAACCCAGAAACGCGAGTTTCCAATCGCCATGCGTGAACACCGTGACCGCAATGGCGAGAACAATGAGAAGGAGGATCAGTCCATCAATCCAATCCACCCTCCAAAACACATTCCCTTTCCTTAGTCCTTTGTCCTTTGTCCTTTGTCCTTTCCGCGTTGCTCTCATCACTTCCATCACGCTCAACACCAAAATCACTCCCAGCAGTGCCTCTTTCCAGAGCGCCAAATACGCGAGCGGCGCATGACCTTTTCCCATGAGGAGCTTCGTTCCCGCAGTCACCAGAAGCGCATGCAGCGGCAGCAGGGCAAGGAAGAGGAGAGTGAGCCGTTCGCGGAGCGATTGGAGCATGTGGAGAGCTGCAAGTGTCACACTGAGCGTAGTCGAAGTGCTCTGCGAGCGAAACAATGTCACGAGCTAAAGTGGTTCGACTGCGCTCACCATGACATTGTTTCACATCTTCAGTCTTTCTTCATCCGACCGAAAGACCTCGCCCGTCTTCAGCACTTTCTCCACGGCATCGATGCACTTTTGGCTCACGTTCTTGCCATAGAGTTTCGGCGCTTTCTTCATATCCGGATTGTCCCAAGCGTACTCGATCATCTTTTTGATGACTGTGGAATCCACCGGCGGCGCGATCAGATTGCCGCCCGCCATTGCGGACTCCGATCTGTCGGACCCGAACCGGAGCGTCACGCACGGAACACCAATGGCATTCATTTCCTCCTGCATGGAGCCCGAGTCGGTGGCGCACACCGAAGCCCTGGTCATGGCCGCCATCACGTCCACGTACTCGGCCCACACGGGCGAATAGATGAAGTTCTTGTGCTTTTTTGCGAGAGCCTCCACCTCTTTCTTCAGCCCCATCCGCTCGAACGCGCGTTCCGTCTGCGTCATCGTGATGAGCAGCACATTGCGGCCATCCTGCACCAGCGCTATCAAAGCATCGTAGATAGCCCGGAACCTGCGATCCGATCCGCAGTTTTCTCTGCGGTGAATACAGAAGCGCACAAAATCGCCGCCAGCGAGCATGGGGTAGTGATCGAAAATCTCCGATTGATCGATTCGGGTCTTTGCCTCTTCAATGGCATCCACCACCGAATTGCCCACGACAAAGATCCGGTCCTCTGGGAACCCTTCCGAGAGCAAAAATTCCCGGTCGAGCTCGACGGGGACGAGATGTACGCCTGTCGCCGCCTCGCTGCAGCGCGTGTTGAACTGCTCGGGATACGGCTCCAGGCTCCCCCGCTCCCAGTTCTTGCGATCCATTAAGAATTTTCTCCACTCTGCGATATCCCTAGTATTCGAATACTCGAGTATTCGAATACTCGAATAATCGGGAGTCAATGTTCTGATACCCGCTTCGACATGAACAGACGCAAACCCATGACAATATCCCGCATTGCTCGCCGCCATCGCGGTGGTGGTGTCGCCATGCACGTAGGGAATCACGATTTTTCCTTTCTTGCCCCCCGAAGCCTTGGCGGAGGTGGGTTCTTTCAGTTCCCCAATTACATATCCGAGCCGCCCGATGATCTGGCTCACGATCTCGTGCATCACGCCACGCACGTTCAGGTTGAAATCCGGCTCGACCCCGTACTCCTTCAGCATGCCACCGCTCAGGTTCTCACTGTAATGCTGGCCGGTGTGCCCGAGCAGGACTAAGTGCCCGCGCTTCTTCAGCTCGAAATACAGCGGCAGCTGCTTGATGATGTCGGGCTTGGTCGCAATGAGGATCAAATGCACATGCTTCGATGGGTGCTTGGCCACCTCGTCGAAGAATCGCTTGGAACGGTAGGTGATCTCCTGCATACAAGCCGCAGCATAGCGGGGAAGCCTTCTTCGCACTACACCCGGTCTTCCTTCACACTCTTCTCGGTGAGAGAGGCACCCTGCGTGACGATACCCGGCACGGATACCACCTCTTTTTTTATAAGCTTCTCGCCCTCAAAGGTATAGACGTACGGCGTACAGAGACCGATTTCGAGTGTAGCAGCGTCTTTGGGAGCGAGCTCGTCTAAGTACTTGATGATGGGACGCAGGCTGTTGCCATGGGCGACCACCAGCACGGTCTCACCCTGCGCCACATGCGGGAAAATCTTTTCGAGGAAATACGGGAGCGTTCGTTTCTCGCAATCCTCCATGCTCTCGCCGTTGGGAGGACGTGTTTCGTAGCTGCGGCGCCAGAGTTGCACCTGTTCCTTGCCGAATTTTTCTGCGGTCTCGGCTTTGTTGAGACCCTGCAGATCCCCGTAGTGCCGCTCATTGAGAGCCGTGTCCGCCTCGATTGTGGTCTTCGTCTGTTTGAGATCCTTCAGCATAATCGAGAGCGTCTCGGATGCCCGATTGAGCTTGGACGTGAACGCGCGATCGAACCGGTACGACGAGAGGGTGGCAGCCGCCGTGGCCGCATCGGCGCGTCCGCGGTCGGCCAGAGGGATATCTGTCCAGCCCGCGAAGCGGTTTTCAAGGTTCCACTGCGATTGGCCGTGACGAATGAGGATCAGCACACCCATGCCATCAGCCTAGCAGAGTTCGCGTTGTGTGATGAAAAAATTTGTCGCGAAGCGACGGATACCATGCGCTGTCATAATGAAATAATGTGCGAAGGCGGGCTTTGCCTGCCTGGAGCGCAACCACTGGAGGAAGGGTGGGTTCGTGGGAGGGAAACTAGGGGTTGCCCTCCCACGATTCATTCGGTGTACAATCCCCCACACATGGACTTTAACCGCGTCTCTTCCTTCCGGTTCTTCCACACCATCGGGTGGGCAGTGCTCCTCTGCGCGCTCATCGTCGGCATCGCAGCCACCCTCGGTCGCGCGACATTAAACTTGAAGGCCGCCCTCACCGACAAGCCCGACATCGCCATCTACCTGCTTTTACCCGAAGAGGAGATCGGCCGCACCATGCTCCTCCGCGAAAAGGATAACGAGCGCGACTACCTGGCCGAGACGAAAGACGGCCCCAAGCTGGTGCGCTTAAAGAGAGGCGATAATCAGTGGTACGTGGAGGAAGTGCAACGACTTCGAGAGTGAAGAAATATCTTTTGAGAATATGTCCCGAAAAGACGCGAGATGTAAGATGTAAGACATAAGATGGAAGCACGAAACTTATGTCTTCTGTCTTACGTCTTATGTCTTCCCCCCGTGTCTCCCTCCTCGGCTCACTCATCGATGCCGTCACCCGGCAGGAGACCTTGGAAATGCTTCAGGAATTTTTGCGGGAGGATCGGCAACGGCATGTGATGACACCCAATAATGAAATGCTGGTGGAAGCGGCACACCATGAAAACTTTCGGCAGCTCTTGAACGGCACTGACCTGAACATCCCCGATTCCACGGGACTTCTCTGGATGGCACGGCTCACGGGGCAACGCCTTCCGGAACGAGTCACGGGAGTGGATACCGTCACCGCCCTGTGTGGATCGCTGACGGAAGAGACGCCCATATTCCTCCTCGGAGCGAAACCCGGCATCGCGGAAACCGCGGCGCAGAACCTGATGAGCAGGAATCCGCGCTTGAGGGTGGTGGGCTGCTTTACGGGGAGCCCGCGGGAAGAAGATGCCCCCGCCATCGTGCAAATGATCCGCGCAGCCGCCCCGCACTTGCTGCTGGTGGCTTTCGGCGCTCCGGCACAGGACTTGTGGATCGCACGCCACTTGAAGGAATTCCCCTCTGTCCGCGTCGCAATCGGCATCGGCGGGACCTTTGACTTCCTCGCCGGTGTGCGCAAACGCGCGCCGGTCTGGATGCAGAAAACTGGGCTTGAATGGCTCTGGCGGCTGATCAGAGAGCCTCGCAGAATCGGCAGGATCTGGAGAGCGGTGGTGGTTTTTCCGGTGCTCGTGCTCATCCACGGCAAAAATGCACCGAAGAGATAAAACAACAAACACCTACAAGAACAAAACAGAAAACCGTGGAGGGGGCGCGCCACTGGGGGTGAAGGGGAAGGCCCTGCACCGCAAAAAAGCGGTGAGCGCCGACGAGGCGGAGCCGAAGCCTTGGAGGCTCCGACGAGGAGGCACATGGCCGGGCGGAGGGGAGTTGGCGCGCCAGCGCTTTGGCTCCACCTTTGTCGCGACAAAGGTGGAAAAACTCATTCGCCTCAACAGCCTCACTTCGCTATAGTGACGCCCCATGCGTAAAACAACCCTCCTCCTCGCAAGTTGCGGCCTGCTCCTCACAGCCTGCACCCTCCCCATTCCATCCGGTCAGCAACAAAGCTCTTCCTCTTCTACATCGAGCGTGAGCTCCGAAGAAACACCGCTTCAGGCAGAAGAGATCGGCGAAGGGATGCCCCTCACCGAGGAACGCACCGAAACAGGAGCGCTGGCGGAACATCTGCTGCCCACAGGCGTGCTGGAGATCGGCAAGCTTGAGGCTCCCCTCACCCTCCTGGTCTTCACGGAACACCACTGCAGCTACTGCCGCCAGTTCCTGTTCGAGATCTTCCCGCGGATCAAGACGGATTTTTTGGAAGCAGGCACGCTCAAACTGCAAATCGCCATGCTCCCGCTGCAGAAGTATCAGAAGAGCAATGAAGCTTCTCTTGGATTCATCTGCAGTGCCGCGCAGGGCAAGGGTCTCGCCATGCACGACGCACTCTTCCGCAATCCCAATAAATCCAGAGAAGCCATTCTCTCGTACGCGGTGGACATCAAGCTCGATACCGCCCTGCTGGATGACTGTATGAAGAGCGCACGGACAAAGGCGATGTTGGAAAGCCAGCAAACCTGGGCGCAGAGCTTGGGCGTGAACGTGGTCCCCACGTTCTTCCTCAGTGGTGAAAAGTTCATCGGGCTCCCCTACTACCCCGACCTCAAGGGCAGGATCGCGGAGGCGCTGAAAAAACTCAAGGAGCAGCAGTGATGTGCACCACTTTCGTTTTGGATGTCTGCCCGCGCACGATTTCCACGTGCGATTTCGGCACGGCGAAAATCTGTGCGAGAAAACGAATCAGCGCCGCGTTGGCTTTGCCATCTTCCGGTACCGCGGCAATATCGACCTTCAGTGTACCATCTGCAAGTGCACCTTTCACTTTCGTACGCGCCGCACCGGCATGGACACGAATGGCGAATGTCACTTCCCTTTCCCGCTGAAGCGTTGAGCGAAACGTGGTGAACACAGGGACAGTGTACGACAAAAAATCCCGCAGGCACGTACGTCCTGCGGGGAAAAGAAAAGTGGTCTCTGCCGACGCCTTTAGCTCTTCGTGATTCGCGGCGGACGGTGGCGACGTGCCGCCTTTTGAGCCGCCTTCGCGCGACGGTTTTCTTGAGCGCGCAGACGGCCCGTCTGTTCGGGCGGTCGAACCGTAACCACCGACACGGCGAATCCGAAGAAACGCGTTTGGTTCGCTTGCATGGAATCCTCCATTCGTGTGAATCCAAAGCGGAAAAGACCAACTGCAACCAGCGTAGCACTCAGCAACCCGGACAGAGAAAAAACCACCGGAATTTCTCCAGGAACATACCCGTTTCCATACCCCCTACATTCGCCCTCCTTTACTCCTCTCTAATCGATTTCTTTTCTTTCGCATGGTTAATGGCTGCACGGATCTGATGCACGATGGTGCACAGTCGCGCCGCCAGCTCCCGACAGAAATGTGCATTGGGCGCATCATTTGCATTCGCTATTTCATCAAGCCACAGAACAAGCCCTTGCGCCGCATGTGACAATTCGTGTGGTTCAATCAATATTGCCTGTTCTTCGGGAATGCGTGAAAACGATCCAAATTGATCCTCGCCGTATGTGGAGGCAACGCCCAAGACCGGAACGAGTTCATAGCTTCTGCGTGCTCGTTCAATCCACCGATCAACTTCTTCTTCTTCAGTCTTGCCAAGGTGTTGCACCTCCGCGGCACGGAGGAATTCCAGCAATCGATCACCGATTTCGGAGTAATCCTCAGATCTGCCACCGATTACTGAAAGGAAATCGCCTGATTCTGCGTTGGCCATAGAAATATATTCTAAATGTTTACTTTGTTTTGTCAATTCTCCACCCCTCAATCTCCTTATGATTTCCCGAAAGCAATACATCCGGCACCGTGAGTCCCTTAAACTCCTCCGGCCGCGTGTAGTGGGGATATTCCTTCTTGCGGCCGAGAGAAGCCGAAAAGCTCTCTTCCGCAGCGGATTCATCCTTACCGAGTACACCGGGGATCTGACGGGCAACTGCATCAATGAGTACCATCGCCGGGAGCTCGCCCCCCGTGAGCACGTAATCACCGATCGAGACCTCCTCGTCGATCCATTTATGGTGAGCTCCGTCGAACCACCCGCCGTCGATGATGCGCTGATCGATCCCCTCGTAGTGTCCGCAGAGCAAAATGATCCAATCACGCTTGGCTAGCCGCTCTACCCTGGCCTGCTTCAGCTTCTTCCCGCGCGGAGAAAAGTAGATCCTCCATGGTTTTCCTCTATTTCCTTTATTTCTTTTATTTCCTTTTTCCCCTTCCTTACTTTCCTTACCTCCCATCCCTTCGTTCATCACCGCCTCGATCGCCGGCACGATCACATCCGCCCGCATCACCATCCCCGCCCCCCCGCCGTACGGCGAATCATCCACCTGATGGTATTTGCCCAGTCCGAATTTCCTCAAATCATGGAACCGGATATCCAATAACTCCTTCTCTTGCGCGCGCTCAAGGATGCTCTCGGTGAGAGGACCCGTGAACATGCCCGGAAACAACGTAAGAATATCGATGCGCATGAATAGTGAAAGTCTAGCACCTGACCTGCCTGAATCCTGTATGACTTAGGGTCTTCCATGAAACGGATGTTCGCCACCAAGTCGTGCCTCACCCTGCCGTAAGTCATTCCTGCCCCTGTAGAACGGCCGCCCCACGGGTTCTTTTTTCGGCTGCTCTTTGAGCGCAACCTTGAACCTCTGGTAGAGCTCAGGATCCCCACCATCCAAATCGTCTTCATCTTCCTCACCTCCCCCCCGTTCCTCCGCCTCCCGAGAAAGTGCTTCGTTATACGCATCACGCAAACGGTAGAGACGATCCCTCCGGGCAGAAGAAATCTCTTTTTTTTCTGCCTTGATGCGCTCTGCTTCCGTGAGGGCATCTCTGCAGAGAGCTGCTAACTCCTGAGAGGAGAGCGACTCCCACCCTGCCTCCTCGTCCGGCAACGCTCCCGCCAGAGGGTTGGAAGGCGAAGATTTTACTGCAGCCACTGTTGCGAGCGTTTCACCTAAGACGCGAAAGAAACGTGTGATGAGGACACCGTCATCCCGACTTCCATCCGCAACGCGGGTGTACTCAGCCCGGAGATCATGCACCAAAACGAGGACTGCTTCCGGCAACCGACCCTTCTCCTCCAGCTCTACTTCGATTCCTGCCAGAATCTGTGCGCAGTTCTTCCCCACATAGCCGGCAAGTGTGGGGTCAGCGATCGCCCCCGTTTCTCGGGCAACTATTGCCCCCGGTGTGCGGCCCGCTATGAACACACGATCCTGATCAGTTGGCTTCTCCATGAGAAAAATTGAGAGCCAAGTCTCAGGGAAACACGCAGGGTAGTCAAGCAAACACTCAGGCAAAAGACCGCTCCCACTTGCTGGTATCCACGATCTTTACCTCCTCCACCGGAGTCGTTGTTACGCCCTCACGGGGCTTTAGGTGCTCATGGAAGGCAGGTACCTCCTCCGTCTGATAGAGAATGCCCGTGGCCACGCGGTTTTGGGTATCCACGGCCAGCGCACGTGCCTTTGCAAAATCCCTGGGGTCATGTCCCTCCGCATTCGCGTCATAGCAGTGCTCCATCAGCCACTCGTGCGTGGCGAACTTGTTGTAGGTGGGACACGCCTGCAGTATGTCGACGTAGGCGAATCCTCGGTGGCGGATGGCGGTCATGAGAATCTTAGTCATCTGCGCGATATCGCCGCTCCATCCGCGCGCCACGAACGTTGGCTTGAGGGAAAAGACGAAATCCATGCTGTTCAGCGTCGATTCGGGAATGCCGTTGGGCGAGGAGTTCATCTTCTTGTCCTGCGGTGTCAGCGCGCTCGCCTGCCCCGTGGTGAGCCCGTAATTCGCGTTGTTGTGCAGGATGAAGGTCATCCGGTAATTGCTCCGCACGGCATGGACGAGGTGCCCGACTCCCTCCGAAAAACTGGCCCCGTCGCCGCCGAAAGCAATCACGGGGATCGTGGGATTCGCCAGCGACGCACCGGCTGCCAGCGGGATCACGCGGCCATGGAGCCCGTGGAAGCGGTAGGCCTCGATCTTGTCGGACATGTTGCCGTGACAGCCCACGTCGAAGCAGAGCAGCACCTGCCAGGGCGAAATCTGAAGTTCCGCGAGCGCGCGCTTGGCAGCCGACCAGATGCCGTAGTCGCCGCAGCCGTCGCACCACGTGCATGGATGCACCGAAGCGAAGTCGTGCATGGAAGGGCCGGAAGTGGAGTGATGCGAAGCCATGAAACTGGAAAACAGAAAAAGCTACGCCCCTCTCCTGTCGAGAGAGGGATTGCCCGCCCTGAGCGGAGCCGAAGGGGGGGTGAGGGAAGAGAGCAGCTTCTCCCGCAACTCCTCGAAGAGGAACGGCCGCCCGTCGAACTTCAGAATCTTCTGCGTGACGTCACGGCCGCAGGCAAGTTTGAGGAGCGAAGCCAACTGCCCACCGTGATTGCACTCGACGAAGACCGTCCGCTTGGCCGTGCGCGAGAGCATTTCGAAGCTCTCCGTCTTCAGCGGCCAGAGGTACTGATAGTGAAGGTAACCGATATTTTTCTTCTTCATCTCCGCGCTCTCCAGCACATCGAAGATGACGCCACGATTGCTGCCCCAACTCACGATCAGCGTTTCAGGGTTCTTGGGTCCGACGTACAGAGGCTCGGGCAGAGCCGCTTTGAGGGCAGCCATCTTCTTAAGCCTCTTCTCCATCTGCTGGCGCGCATTCTCCGCATCTTCGGTCACCGATCCATCCGGAGCGTGCTCGTCCCCCTGCGCGCAGTACGTGGCAGCTTCGCTCCCCGGGAGCCAGCGCTTCGAAACGCCGTCGCCCGCCGCAGGATCGTAACGGTCAGCGGGCTTCAATTGGGCAAGCTCCCTCAAATCCGTGACAAGCCTGCCGCGCCTGAGTTTCGCAATGGTTTGGTCGAACGCCGACTGCGTGAAGAGCGCCTCGCCAAGGTGTTTGTCGGTGAGCACGATCACGGGAATCTGGAATTCCTCCGCGAAATTGAAGGCTTCGGGAAGCAAGTCGAAGGAATCCTGCGTATCGCTCGCCGCCATCACCAATCGCGTGTATTCCCCGTGCCCGGCCCCGACCGCAAGCGTCAGATCCCCCTGCGCCGTCCACGTGGGCAACGCCGTTCCGGGACCCGGCCGCTGCGCGAGAATGAAGACCGCGGGCGTCTCGGTAATGCCGGTAAGCGAGAGCGTTTCCGTCATGAGGTCGAATCCCCCGCCGCTCGTTGCGGTGATGGCGCGCGTGCCCATGTGCATGGCACCCACCATCATCTGTGCCGCCGTGATCTCGTCCTCCGCCTGCTTCACGGCCATGCCGGTTTCATTCTGCATGTCGGCGATGAAAGTCAGGATGGGCGAGGAAGGCGTCATGGGATACCCCACATAGACTCTGCATCCCGCATGGATGATCCCCAGCCCCATCGCCTGGCTCCCCGTGAGGAGCAATTGGTCTTTCCACTTGGAATCGGGCTTGGGGAGCGAGAGCGTGATACCGGGCGCGATCACCTTGCACACGGCAAATCCCTCGGCGATGCACGCGAAATTGAGGTCCAAGAGATCCTTCTTGTGCCCGAACTGCTCGCGTACGAGCGCACGCAGTTGCTCCTCCGGTTGGCTAAGGAGCGACCACACCACTGCCGTGATGAGTACGTTTCCCAGGATGGGTTTGGCCTTGAGCTTCTTCAAAATCGCATCGGTGGGGAGCTCGATCACGCGGATCTTCTGCTCGGCAATGAATGCCTGATCCTCGGGATTCTTAAATTTCCACTGCGGCGTCTGGTGAAGCAGGATGCCGCCTTTTTTGATGTCGCGCAGATTCTTCTCAAGACCGTGATGGTTGAAGGTCACCACGATATCCACACGTGTCGTGGAACTGCGCACGTCCTCCGCACTGACATCGAGCTGGTAACTACTGTGCCCGCCCTTGATGAGCGACATATACTCGCGGTAGCCGAACACGCAGAAGCCGCTGCGCTTGAGTCCTTTCGCGCACATCTCCCCCACGGAGTTCACGCCTTGACCTTGGGCGCCGACAATCTTAATTGCGACTCTTACCATGAGAAACAAAGAAGAATGAATTGGGGCTTTGCCCGGCGAAGCTCTGAATGAGCGCAGCGAATGAAGAGCGAAGTCTGGTCATGAGGCGAGAACGGGAACTTTTGCGAGGAGTTTTGCGGCCCATTTGTTCACTTTTTCCTCCTGACCGTACGGCTCGTTCACGATTACGAGGGATTCCGCCACCTGTCCGTTATGTTGCGTCACGAATTGCATCAGGTGCTCCATGGCACGGGCGGTGTAGTAGTAGCGCTCGTCCCCCAGCGCGATCACCGCGCACGGCTTTTTCTGGAGGTCGCACTCCTTTGCACGATCATTGAGGAACGCGTACATACGCGGATGGAGCTGACCCTCGGTACCTCCCGTATTCCACGTGCCGGATGCGAGGAGCAATAGATCCCCACGAAGCAGGTCCGCCGCCTGCGCGGCCTCCGCACGCTGTTTCTCGATTGTGAGTTTGGGTGCGGTTGCGCGGAACGCGGCGATGAGCGTATCGACGACGTACTCCGTAGAGCCGGTGGAGGTGGAGTAGAGAACGTGCAGAACCGCCACAAACAAGGGGAAACAGATGTGCAGTGTAGCGGTTCTCGCCTGTTCGGGGAACGGAAAGACCGGAGGTTTTGAAACACGTTGACGCGCACACAATCGAGAAGAGAACGACAGCATGGGAACTGCAACTTCTTCATCACCGGCCGAAATATTTATGGAAAAACTGCGCAAGGATCCGAAGTCCGTCGCGGAACTCTCGGATAAGGGCATCGTGATCCAGGCGGCGCAGGGCGACGAAGTCATCGCCGATTATTGGCAACACGATGAAGAAAAGGTTCGCCAGACGCTCCAAAGTATGGCTGGAAAATCAGGAACACAGGTGCGCTTCACGCTGCGGACGCGGGGATAGTGACCAATACTTCTTGCGTGGAGGAAAGATGCTCTCTAACATTGACCCCTTTCCATGGCACCGACCCTCGCCATCATCAAGGATAACGGCGCGGCTCAGGACGCCGCCCACTACGCGGTGGAGGCGGGATTTCGTCCTGAGGACATTTCCATCGCACAAGATGAACCATCAGCGATGGCGTTCTTGGAACAATGCATACCCGATATCGCCATCGTCGATCCGCACCTCACGCACAATGAACGGCTGGAAGACGGCATACGAGTCATCGCTGCCATTCGAGCACGGTCCAGAGACTGCATCATCATCTGCCTCACGACAAGCGGTTCAACGGAGCTTGGAGTCAGAGCGTACACGCAAGGGGCAAACGATTACATTGATCTCGATCGCTCCTATGTGAGCGGATGGGCAGACCTCAGGGAGAGACTGAGAATAGCATTAGGTGTACTCAGAACGACACAAAAAAACTCATAGGACTATTTTCTTGTAGGAAACGGCAAAACGACCCTGTCTCCCAGAAATCAGAAGGCCATGTTCTTGACGAAGTGACACTCAGGAATAGAGTCCATTTCCTTTTTCCTCAAATTTGGAAGTAACGGATATGATCGTCGGCATTATCAAAGATAATGGCTTCACAAAGAATGTTGCGAAGAAAGTGAAGGATTCTGGCGTCAAAGAAATACACATCGCTCAAACACAGGAAGCTGCCATACAATTAATCCGGCAGCAAACCTTCGATCTTCTCATCGTGGACCCTCACCTCACCCAAAATGAACATTTGGAAGATGGCATTGAGGTGATCAAAGAAGTACGGCACATCGAAGAGCAGAACACCGCCCATGCATGTTACATCCTGCTCCTCACCGCAACGCCGATGCCGCCAGAGGATAATGGTCTGCAAGCACGGGCCAGGCGGGCGGGAGCCGACGATTGTCTGTCCACAAAGGAAAGAGGAAACTGGCTCAGAAATCTTACCGGCAAAATCGAAGATGCAATCGATGCAATCCGTTCACGCTCATCAAAACCCACAGAAATGGGACAATAGAGTTCATTTTCTTGCCCCACTGTCGAAGAACCGATAGGCTCTTTTACTATGAAGCTCAACAAACTCTTCCATTCCGCAGTTCAGTACGGCATTGATGCCGACCCCCGCGGCCGTAAGGCAGTGGAGAAAATCTTAAAGAAGCAGAAGGAACGGGCCGCCAAACTCGAGGGAGCGGAAAAGGAATACTTTGACGAAGAGAGACTCTGGAACCCGTACGCGGACAGCCGCATCATCTCGGGCACCGGCGAAGAGGACATCAAGACCGTCATGGTCGGCATCGATATCGAGACGAATGAGGTGCTGCTGGCTGACCGGCTCCGCGAGCGTGGAATGAAAATCGACGCGCTCATGCTCCACCACCCCGAAGGCCGCGCACTGGGCGATTTGGAAAAAGTGATGGCTTTGCAGACGGACATGCTGGCGCTGGTCGGCGTACCGGTGAATCAGAGCGATGGGTACCTGCGCCCCCGCATGGATCGCGTGGCGCGCACCGTGCATGCCGACAATCTCTTCTCGACTGAACGCGTGGCCGAGCTTCTGGATTTCCCGGCCTTCAACACGCACACGCCTGCAGACAATCAGGTGTGGAGATTCATGGAGAAGACGATCTGCAGCAAAGAGTACGACGACTTGGGCGAGATCCTCACCGCTCTGCTGGAAATTCCGGAATACAAGTACTACGCCAGAAAGGGCGTGCCGCCGCTCATCGTGAACGGCAGCAAGAGCGGTCGCCCGGGCAAAGTTGCTGCGACGGAATTCACCGGCGGCACCAATGGCCCCGAGGAATTTCTGGAGGCGCAGGCCGCCGCCGGCGTCGGCACCATCCTCTCGATGCATGTGACGGAAAAGACGCTGGAGAAAGCCAAAGAGAAGCATGTGAACATGATCCAGTGCAGCCACATCGCCTCCGATACGATCGGCATGAACCTGCTCTTGGACCTGCTCTGCAAAGAGGAGAAGAATCTGAAGACGATCGACGTCGCGGGCTTCGTGCGGGTGAAGCGGAAATAGAGATGAAATATGAGGGCTTCTGTCGAAGCCATGAAACCTTCCCTCTCCCATTGGGAGAGGGGGTACGTCAGATTGAAAGAGCATTTCATTTGCCCGACCCCCTCCCCTTTCTCCCCTCCCGCCGGGAGGGGGGCGCCCGTTTGCTTTCTTTGGTACTTTCTTTGTCGCGCCTGACAAAGAAAGGACAGAGAACTGCATACCTCCTTCAGCGAAGAAAACTATCCAACCTCTTATGCCTTCACTCCCGCCGTCTTCAGCACCGCATCAAAAGCAGCCGGCTCATGAATCGCCAGCTCCGAGAGCACCTTGCGATCGAGAGCGATTTTCTTCTTAAGAAGGATCCCCATCACCGTCGAGTACTTGAGCCCGCGCTCCCGGAATGCGGCATTCAAACGAATGATCCAGAGGGAACGGAAATCGCGCTTCTTTCTGCGACGATCACGGTACGCGTGCTGCCCGGCCTTCATCACGGCCTGCTGTGCCATCACGAACGTCTTGGAGCGCATGCCGCGGTAGCCCTTGGCGAGCTTGCGGATCTTGGCGTGTCGACGATGCCGAACGATACCTCGTTTTACACGCATGGGAGCTTAGGCGTAGGGGGCAAGAGAAGAGAGCATCTTATGATGTACCCCACTCACCACAAGCGTGCGTGGCAAATTCTTCTGACGCTTGCTCTTCTGCTGCAGCAAATGGCCGCGACCACGCCGTTTGAGGGCGATTCTGCCTTTGCCGGTGCGGAAAACGCGCTTCTTGGCGCCACTGTGGGATTTAAGCTTGGGCATTGATCCTGAGGGACTTGAAGTACGTGAAAACAGGAAAGACGGCGAAGTGTAGCAGGGAGATTGACATGCTTCAAAGGAAAAAGCGGCTGTTTCTGCCTCAGAAGGAAGTTGGCGAAGTTGCAGAGGTTAGGGGGGCTGGATAGGTTTTGCTCTCAGGGCTCCATTTGAAGAAATGCTCTGCAACTCCCTCAGCCTTTCAGGCCTCTCTAACTTCTACAACCTCCAGAACCTCAATTCAAACCTCTCAAACCTCTACAACCTCAATGTTTCGCCCTTAAAATAACATGAAACATCGGTCCCTGCTGCTTCAGATCCTGTTCCACCTCCGCACTATCCTTGAGTCCCTCCACGATGGCCAATAGCTTGGCTTTGGCGTAATCCTTGTTGCCAAGCTCCCGTCCCCGGAGCCGCACCACGAACTTCACCAAATGCCGGTCTTTGAAAAATTCCTTCGCACGTTCCATGAGCCGCTCGATATCGTGTTTATCAGTTCGAAAGCCGAACCGCAGCATCTTCACTTCCGTCTGCTTACTGTGCACACGCTGCTTGCGCTCCTTCTTGCGCATCTGATAGAGGTACTGCCCGAAATCCCCGATCTTCACCACGGGTGGATCGGCCTTGGGCGAAACCTCGATCACATCGAACTCCTGTTCTTTCGCCTCCTGCAGGACCTCGGCAAACGGACGCACCTGCGCTCCCTCGGGTCCGACCAGAAGCACGGTAGTCGCGCGGATCTCGTCATTGATACGCGGACGCTTCTCCTGATGAGGAGGAATGTACGGTCCGCGGCGTCGTTTCTGCAAAGGAAAAGGGAGGGAAGAAAACGAGAGAAGCCTAGGTCAAGCGAAGATAAGCGGCAAGTATATTGCCCTTGAGACCGAAAGGCTGCCTTCAGCTTGTGCGGCGGATCAGCGAAAGTGACAGGGTCAGGCGGTACCAATCCGGGGAAGATCCGGGCTTGAGCTCCACCCGATCAATCGCCAGGAATTCCATCGGCCAGAGGCGCGCGCGCGAAACGGCCGGTCCCATCGGTCCTTGAAAGAGCTCCTTGGCATCTTTGAGGAGCGATGTTTCGGTTGCCAGTCGAAACGCCGACAAAAACCCTTCGCTCTGGAGTGAACGCTTGAGTTGTTCCTCAACCGGACGCGGCTCCTCGGCATAGCGAAACAGATCGGTGGAGAAGAATTGCTCCAGCATGACGATGCCCGCGGGATTCTCTTCTTCCGTGGCGCGGATGAGAGCATTCTTCTCAGCGGTGGTGAGTGCGTCACCCACGGTCACGAGCCCGGCCAGACGCACAAAGGCCAGTACGCGGCGCACACCATCAGTACGCGCGGAGAGTTGGAAGTTGAGTGGTACGGCAGCCAGTCCGTCACTGCGCGCCTGCTCTCTGCCGACCTCTATCGGCGACAGAGATCCGACGACACCCTGACTCTCCAGTGTACTGCGAAGAAGTTCAAGCGTGGCCAATGCTCTGGGCACGTCCGCCTCCTGCGGAAGAACCGAGACCCGCACGCGTTCGAGCTGCGAACCGGTCTTCAGCGCCGCCTGGAGCTCGGTCACCTCCACCTGTTCCTTGAGGAGGGCAAGCCGCCGCTCCAAGGAAGGCAGCGCCGCTAGAAGGGGCAGCGCCGTTTCGCGTACGGCTTTCACCTCCTGGATATGCGCGGTAAGCAACGGAACAGCGAGCGAAAGGGAGAGCACCCCTACGAATCCGAGGGCGAGCGGAGAGCCGAAGATCGAACGGAATGAACGCATCATGAAAAGTGAATGCGAATGGTAAACGGCGAATGGAAGCCGATGGTCTCATCGCGCTCGCGGGTGAACGAGGGAAAATCCACGCGCTCGATCCCCGGCATCACCCGCACGGCCGAAACGAACTGCGCCAACACGGCCATGCTCTGCAGTCCCACGTTCCGCACATCACCCGTGACGACCACGGTATCGCGCTCCCAACTGATCGATTGCAGCATCACGGCCTGCGATTGCTCCGGCAGGAACGTGCGCGCCACATTCTTCAGCTGCTCATGGAAGGAGAGGAGTGATGGCTGCGACATTTTTTCCTGAACGAGGACGCCGTAGGGCGAATGGTCGAGCGGGAGAATGAGTGCCAGACGCTTCTCTTCCATCTTTTTCGTTTCTGCCTGCACCCCCTCGACATACGTCTGCAGCCGAGTGGGATCCTGCGGCACTCCGTGCAACTCCACGCGGGTGAACCGTGGCAGCAGCAGATACCACGACAGCACGAAAAGCATGAGAAGCACGACCGAAAAGAGCGCGAACGGAAAGAGGACGCGCCGGAGCACCTCCCGTGGACCCGGCATCTCCGCTCTCAATTTCCCGGTGATCGCTGCGGGAATGTTTGTCATATGTTTTCCTTATATTATAGCCAAAAAGAGTCACTTTCGCCACTGTCGCCTATTTGCGTAATCTACAAAATAGTGTGTCGCAAGAAGTACTAACGAAGCTCTTATCTTGTGCTACGCTTGTACTGTGAGTGCAGTGGAACATCTGCCACCGGTAGGACCTGTCATATCCCTTCAGAGCGATCAGGAAAGCGTCAATCATTTCCTCCATAGTGTGGCAACTTCCTTCGGAGAAGAAGTGGCTGCGCTCTGCAAGCAACGTATTGATGCTGGCGGTGAGAACTTCCAGCCGGAGCAGGTTCTGCGGGAGGCATGCGACGAACAGGGAGAATGGATTATGAAACACAGAGCCAGCACATCTCAGATTCCCTTCAACATCAGCGGTTTTGCACTGAAATAACACCAAACTCATGGCTCAAAACTTATAGCGCACAGCTTTCCAAAACCTCTCACCAAAACACGCCGCATGCGCTATGCTTCCGCCGTACCTCCTCCCCCCTTCCTCCGTGGAAGACCTGCTTCAAAAGCTCAAGTCACTCTCATCGGCAATCGCCACGGGGAAGGACTCTCTTTGAGGCGAAAAAAATCCCTCAACGCATTCAGGAGCTGACCGAACAGACGGGTGCCGCGGATATTTGGAATGACCAAAAGCGGGCCCAGGCCATGTTCACGGAACTGAAAGCCCTCAAGAAACAGTGGGAACCGCTGCAGCATATCGCCAACGAGGCACAGGCGCTGCTCGAGATGGCGGAAGCCGCCTCACCCGAAGAACAGTCCGCGCTTGCCGGAGAGGTTGAACGACTCGAAAAGGAATGGATGTCCCTCGAGACAAAGCTCTACCTCAGCGGCGAATTCGATGCGTTCAACTGCTACCTCACCGTGAGCGGCGGAGCAGGCGGCACCGAGGCGCAGGACTGGGCATCGATGCTCATGCGCATGTACCTGCGCTACTGCGAGCGGCAGCACTGGAAAACAAGCATCGTCGAAAAGACCGACGGACAGGAGGCGGGCATCAAAACCGCCACCATCCATGTCGAAGGCGAATTCGCATACGGCAACCTGAAGTGTGAAAAAGGGACACACCGCCTCGTGCGCCTATCTCCCTTCAACGCCAAGAGTCTGAGGCAGACGAGCTTCGCACTCGTGGAGGTCTTGCCGGAACTGCCGGAATCGACGGGTATCGAGATCAATCCCGGCGACCTGAGAATCGACACCTACCGTAGCGGCGGGGCGGGCGGCCAAAACGTGAACAAAGTTGAGACGGCCGTGCGCTTCACGCACATCCCTACGGGGATCGTGGTCGCCTGTCAGAGCGAGCGAAGCCAATTGCAGAACCGCGCGCAGGCCATGAACATGCTGCGTGCCAAACTGCTCGAGAAAGAAAGGCTCGAGCAGTTGGAGACGAAAGCGGAACTCAAGGGTGCGAAGCAGAGCGCCGACTTCGGTCAGCAGATCCGCAGTTACGTCTTGCACCCCTACCAGATGGTGAAGGATCTCAGGACGGACATGGAGACGAGTAACACAACCGGCGTGCTGGACGGGGATATCCAGCAGTTCATTGATGCGGAGCTGAAACGGGAAACACGGGAATAAAGAAAGAATGAAGAATTATGAATGAAGCACGGTTTGTTTTCCTAATTCCTAATTCATTATTCATAATTCTTACTTCTTCTTTCATCGAAAAAGCGCCCCTCGCGGAGCGCTTTGGATTCAACGTTCAGAGAAGAATCACAGGTCGCAGGCGCGGACCGTCTTGCGGCCGTTCTCCTGGGCGCGCTTGGCGGCCTTCTTGAGAGCGTCCTCGAGGTACTTGCTGGCAGCATCCGCGAGATCGCCGGCCGTCATCATGTCGGCAGCCTTGAGGAGCTCCTTGACCTTGGAAGCAACGACGTAGCTCATGAAATAGGGGGGAAAAAATAAGGAACGGGGTGATTCTACGCATGCCCGTTTACCCCCTGCAAGTGGAAAAACACGTCTTTTGGGCAAATTCTCTTAAAATATTCAATTGACCACCCACCTGTTCGGATGCGAAACGCCCGCTTGTCGGGTGCAGTAAACCTGCTTTAAACGTCAAATGGTACACAATCCATCATCTGGAACCGGCCTCACTGCCACGGACATTCAAATGTGCAGACGAAGCATCCGGCAATACTCATGCCGTCGACGCATTCCCGCTCCTCCGAAGAAGCCTTTGCCTCCTGCAACGTACAGTGTTGCACTGTCTTTTTTTCCTGCTGAAGCGACAGGCAGACCTCCCGCGGATCACGTGTGTCGATCACCAGATCACCCTGCGGGGATGACATCCGCACGATGCGGGGACCGACGGTACAACCGGCAAGCAGCACCAAAAACAGAAGCAACAAAGGCCTCATCAGAAAGAGACTGTACTCCACACCCCCCATATCCGAAACCCGAGAAAACTGACAATAATGAGAAGCCCGAGAAACGGAAACACAATCGGAAATGTCCGGATGCCCGCGGGATCTGGTTCCCGGATTTTCACCCTGATGCAGGCGGCATTCACGCATGCATAGACCACCAGCACGGTGAAGCTCGTGAGCTCGGCAAGAGAAACGAGCGGCAGCCAGAGAGCGAACACGAGGCCGAGGAACGCAATGAGCGTCGTGGCAATGACAGGCGTGTGCGTGGAGGGATGCACACGGCTCAACGTCGCCGGCAGCCACCCCTGTCGGCTCAAACCCAAAAGAATTCTCGACCCCAAAATAATTTGCACGAGGATGCCGTTCGCGATCGCGAAGAGCCCGATGAACGTGATGACCACGGGCGAAGATCCTGTGACGTGTTCGTAGATGAGCGCGAGCGGCGCATCGGATGCGCTGAGTTCCTCAACGGGCAGACTCGTGACGGACACCACCGCGATGATGCAGTAGAGGAGAGTGGAAATGAAGATGGCGAGGAGGATGCCCACGGGAAGATTGCGGTGCGGCTCGCGCACCTCCTCCGCGATATTCGCCATGTCCTCAAAACCGATGAAGGCATAGAACGCGATGAGCGCACCTGCCAGAATACCCGACCAGACGACGCCGTCCGCAGGCGGAACGAATGTGTTGATGTCCACGGAAAGAGAGAACAGCCCCTCCCTTCCGACCCAGATGATGAGGAGAAGCCCGCAGATCTCGACGATGGTGAACAGCGACGCAGCGAACGCGGATTCTTTGATGCCGAAGATGGCGATCACCGCAGCAACGAGCACCGCAGCGGCAATGACGAGCTCGCGTGAGACGGGGAGGAACACCTGCAGATACCCGACGAATGCATTCGTCAGCACACCGATGGACACAATGGCGGAGAAGGTAACGAGCAGCCCGATCACCGTGGAAAGCGAACGAATGCCGAACGCGCGCGCGGTATAGATCGCTTCACCGCCGCTCCGCGGATACCGTGCAGAGAGCTCCGCATACGAAAATCCCGTCAGCACGGCCAGGACGGCAGCGACGACGAAAGCGACCGGCGCGAAGAGTCCGGCTTCTCCGGCCACCTTGCCGACGAGCGAGTAGATCCCCGCACCCAAAATGGATCCGAGTCCGTAGAACGTGAAGAGCGGGAGAGAGAGCCTGCGCTGGAGTTGTGGAGACAGGGGTAAAAGGGAAAGGTGGAGGTGCCCTTCGACTCACTGCACTTCGTTCTGTCCGCTCAGGGCATTCTGGAACTATGGTGGTCGAGGCGCTTGGAGTGAAGCGAAAAGCGCGTAGACCATGAGCGAGCCCAGCAGACGCGGGACGAGTCGAATGGCGGAGGGAGAGGGATTCGAACCCTCGAGACCCTTTGGGGGCCTACACGATTTCGAGTCGTGCGCCTTCAACCACTCGGCCATCCCTCCACCTTGGCATTGTAGCGGGGAAGGCGAAGGAGAACAGCAATCCTCAAAATATCCAATAACGATTCCTTTCTGCTGAAAAAATTCATCCGACACTGTGCAAAAATGACCCCTGTCAGCCTATACTGATCGGGTGACGCGAGATCCAAGCACGGGCACCATGACCGCAAAAAAGGCCTTCGTGACGTTGTTCGTGATGCTGCTCATCACGGCCATGTTCCTCGAAGGCATCCTGCGGATCTTCGACATCGCTTCGGGGGCCATCGTCTCACAAGACCTCCTGTCGCAGCTGGATACCCGCGCGACCATTCAACATCCTTTTCTGCAATACACAGCGCGCAGAAGTTATGAGGGATATGTCCACTTCATCGAACCGGGCAAGACCTTCTGGGTCAGAACCAACGCCAACGGGTTCCGGACGCACGAGTTCTATCCAAAAACGGATGGGCAGGAATACCGCATCCTGGTGTTGGGAGACTCTTTCACCTACGGGTTCAACGCCAACCAGGAAGAAACATATCCAGCCGTGCTCGAGCGGCTCCTGCACGAAAACATATCGAACAACATCCGCGTGTACTCCCTCGGGGTACCGTCCTATTCCGGAGTGAGATATGTCATTCTCGCACGACTGTTCTTTGATCTGCTGCAACCGGACATGGTGATCGTCGCAGTCGATGCAAGCGACTTCAGGGAAGACAGCGACCGCATCGGCTCCTACGTCGTTGACGAGAGCGGCGCCCCCGTCGTCCTCAAAGATGCCAAGGAGCTCATGCAAGATGCTCCCAAAAACTTCGTGATCGACGAAAGCGGTGCCTTGCTGACCAAAACGAACGATGACCGCAGCCCTTCACTCTTCAGACGTCTGCAATTTGGAAGCTCTCTCTTCCGGCACCTCGCAGACGGATGGGAATTCCTGCGGCGAGAGGCAAATGCTGTGCGCTTTGCTCTCATTGAACGCTCGTACCGTAAAGGAAAAATCCCCGTTGTAACCTATGACGATCTCGCCAGTCAGTCCGGAGCACAGGATATCTCTGCTGCAATTCCTGCACGATTACTCACGGACTTCGTTCCATACGATCTGCAGACAGCTCTGCAAAAATACACCCCCACTCTGACGAGCCTGCGTGCAGTGAAGACCACCTGTGACCGGGTGGGAGCCACCCTGTACCTTTCGTCCTATCCGTATCCGTGGATGGTTTCGACGCAGGAGGCACTTGCGTATCAGGTACTGGGCTTTGGAAAGGTGTATGACATGAGAAATAACCGCGTTCAACCACAGCTCATGGATGCGTTCGCTGCGCAGCTGCATGTGAAACATCTCGATGCGTTTCCATTCTTCGAAACAAACGCGAATGGCTCGTACGGGAAATTAGATCCGCACTTTAACGCACAAGGGTATGCGCTCTACGCAAAATTTCTCTTCGAGAATATCCAGGAAAAAGTGCGGAAAGATCTAGGTGCCGGCGCGCAGAGGTGATTTCATGCGTGAAGAACTTTTCACCTGCTACACTGCACACATGTCGAAACTCTCGATTTTCATAGAACTCTGGCACTTCATGCGCGTACGCAAGAAGTGGTGGCTGCTGCCGATACTCCTGCTCCTCCTGGTTCTCGGCCTCCTGTTGATCTTCGCACAGGCATCACCACTCGCGCCTTTTCTCTACACGATCATCTGACTTTTCATGAGAGACAAACCTAGCGGTTTTTCTCTCATGATCTCTCTTTTCCCTTTAGAGGAGTCGCTCCAGCGCGGGAACCCGCGAGACCCGCGCTTCGCGACGGATTATTCTTTTCGCTCCGCGATGCTGTAAAACCACCTCCTACAGATGTAGGAATTCATTGGAGGGGCGCGACACGGGGGGTGAAGGGGAAGGCCCTGTACCAATCGTTTGCCGACGAGACGAGCCGAAGCCTTGGAGGTGAGGCGAGGAGGCGCAGGGCCGGGTGGAGGGGCGTTGGCGCGCCAGCGTTTTGGCTCCACCTTTGTCGCGACAAAGGTGGAAAAATCTCTGTTCAGAAAGAATAATTCAGAGGAATTACATGATTCTTTGCTATCATCTCATCAGTGATCACTCTCCCCTCTCCTCTCCGCTGGCTTTGGGAAGGATGGAAGCGCGTGGGCCACGCGATCGGCATCGCCATGAGCTTTGTCGTACTTACGGTGCTGTGGATCGTCGTCTTCGGCTTCTACGCACTGATCATGAAATGCGGGAAACTCTTCAAAAGAACGCCCACTCCCGCGACGTACTGGCATGACGTTGATCCGGATTACCCCGAAAGCCTTCTTCATAGTTTTTAATGCCCAAGCCCGTCTTCATCCTCGGGATTTCCTGCTACTACCACGACAGCGCCGCCGTGCTGCTGAAGGATGGAATAGTGATTTTTGCCGCGCAGGAAGAGCGCTACACCAGAAAGAAACATGATGAGAACTTTCCGAAGAGCGCGATTGCCGCCGCGCTCCAATGCGCCGGCATCACCGCTCAGGATCTTTCGGCCGTCGTCTTCTACGAAAAACCGCTTCTTAAATTCTTCGACCGGATCATCACGTGCGCGATCGACGTGTGGCCGCGCGGGTTCTGGATGTTCCACCGTGCCATGCACGAGTGGCTGAATAAGAAACTCTGGATCCCCCAACTCATCCGTAAAGAGCTGAAATACACGGGCCCGCTATTCTTCACGCGGCACCATGAATCGCACGCCGCCTCCGCTTATTATCCCTCGGGATTTCCCGATGCCGCGATTGTCACGGTGGACGGCGTGGGCGAGTGGGCAACGGCGACCATCGGATACGGCAAGGGCACCGACCTCACGCTCAGGCAGGAAATCCGCTATCCCCATTCTCTGGGTCTGCTCTACTCCGCCCTCACCTACTACCTGGGATTCAGGGTGAACAGTGCCGAGTACAAAGTGATGGGTCTGGCGCCGTATGGAGAACCGAAGTACATGAAACAGATGCGCGAATTGATCGACCTCAAGGAGGATGGCAGCTTTGCCTTAAACCGGAAGTACTTCACCTATGAGTACGGTCAAACGATGACGGGCAAAGCCTTCGAGCGGCTCTTTGACCAGCCTACCCGTACACAGGAAAGCCCGCTCACGCAATTTCACAAGGACACAGCGCGATCGCTCCAGGAGCTGACGAATGAAGTGATGCTCAAAATTGTCCGGTATGCAAAGCAGGTCTGCCCGAGTGATCGACTGTGTCTTGCCGGAGGCGTGGCCTTAAACTGCGTGGCCAACGGACTGATCCTGCGCTCGGGGATCTTTAAGGAAATCTTCATCCAGCCGGCCGCAGGGGATGCCGGCGGCGCGCTGGGTGCGGCGCTCTACGTGTGGCATCAGCACTTTAAGGGAACACGCAGTCCAAAAATGGAACATGTTTTCCTGGGCACGGAATATGGCGATTCCGAAATCTCTGCCTTGCTTCGGAGAAAGGGGCTCCCCTTCGAAAAACTTGACGATGGCCAGCTCATCGAACGTACGGCGACGTTGCTGGAAGGTGAGAACGTGATCGGCTGGTTCCAGGGAAGAATGGAATTCGGCCCTCGCGCTCTGGGCAATCGCTCGATCATCGCGGACGCACGGAACGCTGAGAACTGGAAGAAGGTGAACCTTAAGATCAAGTTTCGTGAGTCCTTTCGCCCTTTCGCACCCACGGTACTCGCCGAACGCGTGAGCGATTATTTCGCATTGGATAGAGAGAGCCCCTACATGCTCCTCGTGGCAGATACGCAACTAGAGAAACGCCTCGAGATCCCCGCCGTGACGCACGTGGATGGCTCGGCACGCATCCAGACAATCAGCCGGACACAGAACGCACGCTACTACGACCTCATCAAAGCATTCGAGCGACGCACCGGCTGCCCGGTGATCATCAACACGTCCTTTAATGTCCGCGGCGAGCCGATTGTGGAATCTCCCGAAGACGCGGTGAATTGTTTCCTCAATACGCACATGGATTACCTGGTGCTGGGCAATCACATTCTGAGTAAACTTTCGATGCCCGC